>Ga0314774_1000387_pt1 | contig 37004 bp, 22 predicted proteins | sample MetaGCBIA2018_FD_204515 | JGI IMG/M metagenome (GOLD analysis project Ga0314774, IMG submission 204515) | Cryopeg brine microbial communities from Beaufort Sea near Barrow, Alaska, United States - CBIA 2018 | ecosystem: Environmental > Aquatic > Marine > Coastal | place: USA: Alaska | collected... | reverse complement strand
GAACAGCGGGAAAACGACCAATAAAGAAAACAAATAGAGCTAAAAACCACATTTTTTGACAAAGACCAAATAGAAATCCCTCTAAATAATGGATGCAAGTGAATTATTTAATTTTGCAACGGTCTTCAATTATGAAAATATTATAGTTAGAAAATATATTTTATGATTATTAATATCGAATTTTAGTCAACTTTAAATATAAATCTCAATATTCATGGAGAACACTGAAAAAGATAAAAACGATCCAAAATCCCAAGATCTCGCTAAAAACACCAGTGATGCGACTGGGAAAACCATGACCACAAATCAAGGTCTAAAAGTAAATGATACAAATAATTCACTAAAAGCTGGTGAACGTGGGGCTACATTGCTAGAAGATTTCCTTCTTCGCGAGAAGATTTTTCACTTTGACCATGAGCGTATTCCAGAACGCATTGTACATGCACGTGGAAGCGCTGCTCACGGTTATTTTGAACTTTATAAGGATCAGTCTGAATTTACCAAAGCAGGTATTTTTACTGATACTTCTCGTAAAACGCCTGTTTTCACCCGTTTTTCGACTGTGGCTGGTTCTAAGGGTTCTGCAGATACGGCACGCGATGTACATGGATTTGCCGTAAAATTTTATACCGAAGAAGGTATTTTTGACCTTGTGGGAAATAATATGCCCATATTTTTTATACAGGATGCCATTAAGTTTCCTGATCTCATTCACGCCGTAAAGCCAGAGCCAGATCGTGAGATTCCTCAGGCCGCTTCTGCGCATGATACTTTTTATGATTTTGTCTCACATACTCCAGAGAGTTTGCACAACCACATTTGGGCGATGAGCGATAGGGCAATACCACGAAGTCTGCGCATGATGGAAGGGTTTGGTATTCACACTTTCAGATTAATCAATGAAGAAGGAAAATCAAATTTTGTGAAATTCCACTGGAAACCGCTATTGGGCGTAAAATCCATAACCTGGGACGAAGCTGTAAAAATCCACGGTGCAGATTCTGACTTCCATAGGCGCGATCTATGGGATGCCATTGATGCAGGACATTATCCGGAGTGGGAACTGGGCTTTCAGATCGTTCCTGAAGAAGATGAGCACAAATTTGATTTTGATCTGCTAGACGCTACAAAACTGATTCCTGAAGAAATGGTGCCCGTGCGGCGCGTGGGTAAAATGACCTTGAACCGCAATCCAGAAAATTTCTTTGCAGAAACCGAACAGGTTGCCTTTCATCCCGGTCACGTTGTCCCTGGTATTGATTTTACAAACGATCCATTATTGCAAGGGCGTTTATTCAGTTATACAGATACCCAGCTTTCCCGTTTGGGAAGTCCTAATTTTGCCGAAATACCTATCAATAGGCCAATTAATCCGGTGCACAATAATCAGCGGGACGCACATATGCGCATGACCATAAATAAAGGAAATACGGCGTATTTTCCAAATTCTATTGGTGGTGGTTGCCCTCATCTTGCCTCTATAGCAAATGGTGGTTTCAGTTCCTATGAAGAGCGTATCGACGCACAAAAAATTAGGGGTCGCAGCGAGAGCTTTATAGATTTTTACTCACAGCCCGCTTTATTTTACCGCAGCCTGCAGGATTGGGAGAAAGAGCATTGTGCTAATGCCTATATTTTTGAGTTGGGTAAAGTTAATTACGACCATATTAAACTCAGGATGTTGTGGCTGCTGAAACAAATAAATGATGATCTAGCAAGCCGTGTTTCTAAGGGTCTAGGTCTGGCAATACCTGACAGTATTGAGCAACCGGTAAACCAAGCCATAGGTGCGGATGCCGATGTTGAAAAATACCAGCCAGGGCCCCGAAAGGAATACCTTGATAAAGCGCCCTCCCTTAGCCAAGAGCACATTAAAACCAATAGCATCGAGACGCGCCAAATCGCTTTTCTGGTTGCAGATTCTTTTAGTGGTGAACAGTTCGGGACTATGAAGAAAAAACTTGTGGCTGAAGGTGCAATGGTTAAAATTATTGCGCCCCACGGCGGAACTGTAAAATGTGATCAAGGCGACGATCACAAGGTTGATGCGGCCATCATGACAACAGAAAGTGTACTTTTTGATGCAGTCTACATTCCTGGAGGCAGTGAGAGCATTATGGCACTTAAAAAAGAAGGAAAGATCATAAAATTCATCAATGAAGCACTTAAACATTGCAAGGCGATTGCGGCATCTGAAGAAGGTGAAAACTTACTTGATGAAACTTATGTGAAAAATTTCAAGAATGCTGAAGGTATCTGCATTAACACAGATCCTTCAAAATTTATTGAAGCTATTGCACAGCACCGTATTTGGAGCAGGGAAAGTGAAGTAATGTCAGTTCCTGTCTAATAGCATACCATAATAAAGTTTATTTTAAAAGTCCGTAGTATCAATTACTACGGACTTTTTTATAACTAATAAAAATTAAAAAGCTGTTAGGAGCAGTTATATACATAATCTAGATACATTATTTCAATCTCAAAGCCTCTTTTACATCATGACTTTGACAGCAAATGAGATCTATTCTAGAACACAATCGCTGAATAATTCAATTAAAGAGATCGTCTATCCTTACATAAAACGCTTTTAAGTAACTCATGGAAACTACACGAAATCAAGAAAATTCTTAAAAGCCTGAAAATTTGCAGCTTTTTCAAACTTCAAGGTTTCATGAAATTCACTTTTACATTCCGATTGCGGCAAAATATAGGTACAATGAGGAAAGATGAAATCGAAGCGCGCTATTATCGTTTAATCATCTTTTACTAAATTTTTTGGACCAATTCATTTAGTAGATGATTTGGTTTTCTACATAAAAAGCATAAAAAACCGCCATAAAGGCGGTTTTAATAAGCATAAACAATTTTCCAAATTTTAGATCGCTTTTTTATTAATTCTCCCTTCAGCCAATTTATTAAGTGATTTATCTGCCTTTTCCTCTTCCTCAAAGGTTTTATAAAGCTTTTTTGCCACCGCATCATGACCCAGTTCTTTGGCATAGCGCACTACGGTACCATAACCTGAAATTTCATAATGTTCTATTCGTTGGGCTTCCGCAATAATACCTGCATCTCTTACCGCAGGTTCTGCGTCTTCTTTTAAAAAGGACTCCGCCTCCTTAATAAGCCCTTTCATCGCCTTGCATTCTTCACCAGTAGTTGTAAATCCAAGTTCTTTGGCAACTTCTTCCAATCGTTTTTTCTGTTCTTTTGTTTCCTCCAAATGATCTTTAAATGCTTGCTTTAATTTTGAATCATTTGCTGCTTCTACCATTTTTGGAAGTGCTTCCAGCAATTGGGTTTCCGCACTATACAAATCTTTAATCTGATGTTCAAATAGTTCCTCTAAGGTTTTCATACTGTAATTTTAAATTGTTCAATACTAAGTTAAACCATATGATAAACGTATAACGTTAAGTAATTTATAAATAAATGACCAGCTAATTTTCCAAATATGAAAAGACGGATTTTATCACTCCGCCATTGGATAGTATACTTAAAATAGTATTTAATTAACAGTTGAAACCTGCTTCGTCAGGTTTCAACCCATAGGTTTTAGGTATATTTGATTTTATACAAAAACAAAAATTTTATCTTTTTAATTTAAATTTCATGGAAAACTGGCTATATGCAAATGGCAGTATTTTACTAAAAGTAATAGGCTCACTGCTCGCAATTTTTTCGATAATCATTCTTATTACGCGCATTTCTGGCTTACGCACTTTTGCAAAAATGTCAAGCTTTGATTTTGCCTCGACCATTGCCATAGGTTCTATTCTGGCAGCGGTAGTGATGAATACAGATCAGTCGTTGCTTAAGGGTGCCGTTGCCCTGGCAGGAATTGTCGCTTTTCAATCGCTTTTTGCATTTTTGGTCCGCCGTTCTGATGCTTTTAAAAATTTATGCACAAACGATCCCGTTTTACTTATGGATAAAGGTAAAATCCTGTACGAAAATTTAGCCAAGACCAATGTGGGAGAAGGAGATCTTATTGCCAAACTGCGTGAGGCCAATGTCATTCATTTTTCTGAAGTGCTCGCCGTAGTTCTGGAATCTACCGGGGATATGTCTGTACTGCATACTTCAGAAAATAAGAAGCTTATGCCAAAGATTTTAGATGGTGTCAAAGGCATTCCGAATTCTTAATCACTATTATTTCACTATTTTTCCATAGGAATCCATCAAATACTATGGAAAGCGTCTAAGTATAAGTTAAGTGAGGTTTTACTTTCCGAAGTAAGCTTAAAATAGATGACTTGCATCCTTCTTAAAAAATATTAATTTTATTCTGCAGGAATTTATTGCCTCGCAACTCTCTAAAATAGAACTATACTAATAAAAAATGCCCATCTTTTATGATGGGCATTTTTCTTCTTAGCAAACTAAGTTCTTACACGTTTAGTGTAAGTCTTCCATACTTTTAATCTTATTAAGTCCTGCTTGAATTTTTTCACGTTGTGTACGTAATAGATCAGCAGTGCTTTCTGGAAGTTCTCCAGGTTTTAAAGCTTCATCATATTCTTTCAATGCATTTTTTTCGCCACGGATGCATTCTTCTAACATAGACTCATCATCGTCACTGGAAAAAATAGATTTAAAATCCATCCAACCGCGATGCACATTAGCAGCAGCGCTACCAGAATCACTGAATTTTTCACCATATTTATTAAGTTCAGATTTCAGCGCGGTTACAAAACCGGCTCTCTCTTGAGAACGTGTCTTAAAATAAGTCTGTAATGCAATGCTATCTGTATGCTCAGTTGCTCGATCAAAGCCTTTCTGAGCATCTATATTTTTTTCTAAAATATCATTGAGGTGATCCCCAATTTTATCTGTGTAATCGTCCATAATATTGGTTTTTAATTATATACATAAAAGTAACAATCCCTATTAAAAGGTGTTCGTAAGGAAAACATAAATTATAATTAATTATATGTTATCATTTTATGAAATACTCAAAAATTACACACCTCAACTTCAATAACTTTAGATTTTAGTCTTGATACACTTTAAATATTCCATTTTTCTAAATCTGATATGTTTGTAATCAAGATATAATCAAACAAAAACAGGAACCACCAATAGTTGGTAATCCCTGTTTTATTACGGTCTATAACAAAATAATCTTACAAGCGCTATTTAGTACGCGTTTGCAATAATTTGTTCAAACAATTCCTGTCTACCGCTAAATTGTGTTGGCTCTCCTTTTTCATTGGCCAATTTGCTCAAATCCTCAAGTGATAATGATCCCTTTTCAAATTCGGCTCCTTTACCGTTATCGTAGGAAGCATAACGCTCTGTACGCAGCTTTTTGTAATCAGAATGCTCTAGTATTTCGCTTGCGCAGATAAGACCGCGGGCAAATACATCCATACCGGCAATATGTGCAATAAACTTATCTTCTAAGTCGGTAGAATTCCTCCTTACTTTAGCGTCAAAGTTTACACCACCGCCTTTTATTCCGCCACCTTCAAGAATAACGAGCATTGCTTCGGTAATCTCAAAAAGATTGATGGGGAACTGGTCTGTATCCCAACCATTCTGATAATCCCCGCGATTAGCATCTATACTACCCAGCATCCCAGCATCTACGGCAACCTGCAATTCATGCTGAAAGGTATGACCGGCAAGCGTAGCGTGATTGACCTCAAGATTTAATTTAAAATCATCCTGAAGGTCATATTTGTCAATAAATGCCAAAGAAGTAGCTGCATCATGATCATACTGGTGCTTCATGGGCTCCATTGGTTTGGGTTCCAAAAGAAACGTTCCTTTAAAACCTTGGTTCCTAGCATAATCTTTACAGGTATGTAAAAAACGGGCAAGATGCTCCTGTTCGCGCTTCATATCGGTATTGAGCAAACTCATATAACCTTCTCGGCCACCCCAGAACACATAATTCTCGCCTCCCAAAGCGATCGTAGCATCTAGCGCTATTTTTGCCTGTCCGCCTGCATAAGCAAGAACATCAAAATTAGGATTTGTCGCGGCACCATTCATGTAGCGCTTGTTACTAAAGAGATTTGAAGTACCCCAAAGTAGTTTTATACCAGTATCCTGTTGTTTTTGCTTGGCATAATCAACCATGGTATGTACGCGCTGCTCGAACTCTTTTAAAGTAGGCGCCTCGTCAACTACATCTACGTCGTGAAAGCAATAATAGGGCATACCAAGCTTAGTCATAAATTCAAAAGCGGCGTCCATTTTATCTTTTGCGCGGGTAATGGGATCATCACTTTTATCCCAAGCAAAAGTCTCGGTACCTGGGCCAAATGGATCTGCACCGGTATTATTGAATGTGTGCCAATACGCGGTTGCAAACCGAAGGTGCTCTTTTAAGGTTTTACCGGCAATGTTTCGGTTTTCATCATAATATTTAAAGGCAAATGGATTTTTACTATCCTTTCCTTCAAATTTTATCGTATCGACATTTTTGAAAAATCTGTTTTCTGAACTCATAGTTTAGTATTCTATTTATTTTAGTTATTCCAATTAGTATAGCTTATAGTGTTTTTAATGATATAAATTCATCTAAGGTTAAACGCAAACGATACCTTAAATTAGTAAATTTGTTTAAAAATCAGGTCATTCTATCAATAAAACGGGCAAAAATGCTACGCTTTAGGTTTATTTAAATAAAAATCCGCTTTTAAAAAATCTTATAGTTTACCTGACTACAAGTTTAACCAACTTTTTTCAATCTAACAATGATAAATACTTAAATATTATGGAATAGAGAGGAACTTCTATCCTTTAAAAAGTAGATAAGACATAAAAGTATTCCCATAAGATTAAAAATAAAAATAGTATTTTCTATAAAAAACCAAGTAAACTAAAAGGATTTAATGCCCACAGATATATCTCTGTATTGGAATGGGATAAAAATCTACATTTGTATTATATATTTGAAAAAGCGATAAAGAATTTGCGTTGCTCTAACCCTTCCAAATGAAAAAAAATATAATAAACACGGAAACCGGAAACATCATCGAAGCTTCTGTGATGAACTCTATAACCATTGACTGTGTTATTTTCGGCTTTCAAAATTCAAATCTAGAGGTGCTTCTCGTAAAACACGCAGTGGGTATCCGCAAAGGGGAATGGGGATTACCAGGCGGCTGGATCAAAAAAGAGGAAAGTATAGACAGCGCAGCGAGCAGATTATTGCAGGAACTTACCGGCATAGACGATATTTTTCTAGAGCAACTGCGCGCCTTTGGCGATCCAGATCGCTTTCCCGCTGGCCGAATCATTACCATAGGTTATTATGCGCTCATAAATACCGAAAAATATGATATAAAAGCGGGATATACCGCCTCTGAAGTGGCTTGGTTTAAAGTCAATGAAGTCCCCGATCTCATCTATGACCATAATGAAATACTGCAAGTGAGCTTAAAGCAACTGCGGCGTAGGGTGCGCCAAGCGCCAATAGGTTTCAACCTACTACCCGAAAAATTTACTTTGCTAAAGCTTATGCAACTTTATGAGGAAATACTAGGTGTTTCTATGGACAAACCCAATTTCCGGCGGAAATTTCTGAGTATGAAACTGCTGGTTGATCTCAAGGAAAAGGAAAAAAACGTATCGCACCGGGCGGCTAAACTCTTTCGCTTCGACGATGATATTTACCAAAAACTAACTGAAAAAGGTTTTAATTTTGAGTTTTAAATCCCACCAGTGGGTTCTATTCCCCCAATCCTTTGGGTCTAAATTTAAAATTTATATCCAGATCATATCTCGTGGCTTGCACCGAGGAATGATTTACTTCAAAACTCAAAATTATAGCTGCCATTTTCGGTTAGAAAATGGCGTTTATTTACTAAAAACGCCATTTTTTGCTATAAAATCGCCTATTTATCTTCTTTAAGTAATTTCTCTACCGCCGCCTGTAGTTGTGGATCTTTTCCATTTAAAAATCAATATACGGAAGTAGGACTAAGATATCGGACTCCTATTGCATGTTTCTGTAGGTCTTCATCTCCTTGGACTGTAAATTTAAGGTACTCCTCCCCGCTTAAAAAATGTTTGAGATCATCATATAATCAGTCATCTAGACAGGAGCAGATCACCTGACCCCATTATACGTTTTCGCGGCTGTTCTTATCTTTGCGGGAGTTTATCTCTCTACGCGAAAATCAAAAAAACTAAAATTGGAAATAATTGAAAGTAATCTGGACGTGAGTATTTGACCTGGTCAGGAAGCGAGATTATAGAAGAGTCTGAAATTTAAAGTGTTGTTTATCTTGTAATTTATCTTCTTATAGCTCATAGGTACAATTCGGGAAGCCATTGATTGGAATTATAATATTAATTTTCATTCGAATGTAAAAAAAGTTGTATTTTACTGTTATTCTTTTGGCTTAAAGCCAAAAGAAAAAATTATTAAATCCACTATAATTAAGGGGCGTCTGATCGGCACGGGCGGGCAAACACTTAAGGAAAATATTTTTATAAAAATCCACTTTACTTCTTCATTATGAACAAAAACAAGCCTTTATGGATAATTTTTATATTTATATTTATATTTTCACAATCGATTGCGCAGTTTTCTCAAAGGGAAAGGGATAGCATTAATACTCTTAATAATGAAGATCATGCCTTAATGATGAAAGAATTAGGAATAGATGAAATTAGACCAGGTCCCTCTGGTAATCCTAGTGACGCCAATGCTGCTAATACTGATGAAGCTAAAGCGAAAACATATACCAGTTTACCTGATCCGTTGGTATTTAATAATGGTACCGCTGTAAAAACTGCAAAAGACTGGCAAAAAAGACGCGAAGAAATTCTGGAAGATTTTGATCGTGAAGTTTATGGTAGAATGCCTGATAAAGTTCCTCAAGTGTCCTGGCAAGTCGTAAAGGAGCATGATTCACTCATAGGGGATTTTGCGGTAACTGTGAAAACTTTGGAAGGGCATGTTGATAATTCTGATTATCCTGAAATAGAGGTAACGATTAATATGACTCTTACAGCTCCCTCTAATATAGATAAACCTGTGCCTGCGGTAATTGAATTTGGCTGGAACTGGCCTGCCTCCATGAAACGTCCACCTGTAGAGCATCCTACCTGGCAAGAACAATTACTGTCAAAAGGTTGGGGATATTCTATTTTAATCCCCACAAGTTTTCAAGCAGATAATGGTGCTGGCTTGCGCCAAGGTATTATTGGTTTGGTGAATAAAGGCCAATCTAGAAAATTAGATGATTGGGGAACACTACGCGCATGGGCATGGGGCGCAAGCCGCGCCCTGGATTATTTTGAGACAGATTCTTCTATAGATCAAAATCAGGTTGTAATTGAGGGTTTATCGCGTTACGGTAAAGCTGCTCTTGTGGCTATGGTTTATGAACCGCGCTTTGCTATTGGTTTTATAGGTTCTTCAGGAGCAGGTGGTGCAAAACTCTTTCGGCGAAATATGGGTGAACAAGTAGAAAATTTGGCATCCTCTGGGGAGTATCATTGGTTTGCACCCAATTTTATCAAATACGCAGGACCGTTAACTAAAAATGATCTTCCTGTAGATGCGCATGAATTAATTGCGCTTTGTGCACCTCGCCCTGTCTTCATCAGCACAGGTTCTCCTGATGTAGAAGGACATTGGGTAGATGCAAAAGGAATGTTTATGGGAGCGGAAAAAGCCAGTCCTGTTTATGAATTATTAGGTAAAAAAGGGTTGGGAGCTACCGAATTTCCTCCCCAAGAAAGAACTTTAATAGATGGCGATATCGCCTTTCGCACGCATGCAGGAGGACATACTGTTATTCCCAATTGGCCGTATTTTATTCAATTTGCAGAAAAATATTTTACAAATTAATACACTCACCCGATATCCCGTATTCAAAAAATATATTTTATGCTACCACAAAAAACAAAGTTCTTATTTTTTTTGCTCCTTATTTCAACGTTTGTAAATGCGCAAGATTCGGTATTAAAACTAAACAAAGAAGCATATTTTGAAGCACCAGGCGTAAACGTCCTTGCCTTTAGCAATTGGTATGATGGCCTGTTTGGAGATTCAAAAATTAGTGGTATTGAAGTCATACATCATGGTGTTAGAACAGTTACAAATGGCGACATCCGCCTACATGCCACGCCAGATCAATGGGAAGCTATTCCCACCTTTGTAAAACGGGAAGTAGATACGGTCAATAAACGCATAGATACTTATGAAAAATATCCTGATTATAATTTTGAATACATTATTCGAGCTGAAGCAAAAGGAGATGCTGTTGAACTAAGTATACTCGTTGAAAAACCATTGCCCGAAGCTTTAGTGGGAAAAGCAGGATTCAACCTGGAATTTATTCCTTCAGTGTATATGGATAAATCTTTTTATATGGATGATAAAAGTGGCATTTTTCCACTTTATCCCGACAGTGAAATGGATAAAGATAAAACGGGCTATACCGCTCCAAAACCATTTGCAAAAGGAAATAAATTAGTTGTTTCTCCTGAAGATTCTCAGGATATGATCACTTTGGTTTCCACTGAGCAGCCACTTTTATTACATGACGGAAGAGCAAAAGCGCAAAATGGCTGGTTTGTGGTGCGTAGTTTACTACCTGGCGGGCAAACCGGAACTATCTTAAAATGGACGCTTACTCCCAATGCATTACCTGATTGGATTAGAAAACCTAACATTGCTCATTCACAAGTAGGTTATCATCCAGATCAGAAGAAAATTGCTGTTATTGAACTCGACAAAAATGATACACCTCAATCTGCAGCAACACTTTTTCGCCTTAGCGAAAATGGCAAAAAAGTAGAAGCAAAATCTGGCGCACCTACAAATTGGGGACAATACACACGCTACAATTATCTTCGCTTTGATTTTTCAGATGTTACGGAACCAGGGCTTTATGTTCTTTCCTACGGTTCTGAAACCACAGCCCCATTTCGTATTGCAAAAAATGTTTATGCTGATGCGTGGCATCCTACAAATGATGTTTATTTTCCGGTACAGATGGATCACATGCTTATTAATGAGGCCTATAGGGTTTGGCATGGTGCGTCTCATATGGATGATGCTTTGCAAGCACCTGTGGACCATGAGCATTTTGACCTTTATGCACAAGGTCCTACAACAGATACACAGTATAAACCAGGCGAACATATTCCCGGTTTAAATATAGGTGGTTGGTATGATGCAGGCGATTATGACATACGCACGCAAACACAGTATTACGTTGTTACAAATTTGGTACACGCTTATGAAGATTTTAATCTGCAACGTGATGAAACCACCGTAGATTATGATGCAAAATATGTTGATATTCATAATCCTGATGGTAAACCTGATGTACTTCAGCAAATAGAACATGGCACGTTGGGTTTAATAGCGCAATATCGTGCAGTAGGCCACGCAATTAATGGTATTATAGTTCCGCATCTTTCGCAATATTCTCATTTAGGTGACGGCATGACAATGACCGATAATCAAATCTACAATAAGGAAATGGACAGTCTGGAAGCAAATGGCGTAGAAAGCGGAATGTTTGATGACCGCTGGGCTTTTACCAGTAAATCTACACCGCTCGATTATGGCGCAATAGCTGCACTCGCCGCTTCGAGCCGAGTTTTAAAAGGATATAATGATGCTCTGGCGAAAGAATGTATAGACACTGCAATCAAAGTGTGGAATGATGAACATGCTAAAGAACCTGATCTTTTTCACCACGGAAATACAACGGGAGGCTCTCTGGAAGATGAAGAGCTAAAAGCTGCAATCGAACTTTTAATAACAACCAAAAACTTAAAATATGCCACACGTATTGAAGAAATGTGGCCAACTATTGATTCTCATTTTGCTGCACATGCCGGAAGCCTGACGTATGTCCTCCCCTATTTAAAGGCAGATTTTAAGACGAAATTTAAAAACAGAACAGAAACTTATAAGAATGAAATGGGAGCGCATTTTAAAGAAAATCCTTTTGCGGTTCCTATTGGGCGCGGCGGCTGGGCCGGTAATGGACAAATTATTGACTACGCACTTACTAATTATCGGCTGCATAAAGCCTTCCCAGAATTGATTGACAAAGAATCAGTTTTTCAGGGATTGAATTATATTTATGGAACGCACCCAGATTCTGACATTTCATTTGTCTCTGGAGTTGGAACGAAATCTAAAAAAGTCGCTTACGGAAACAACCGCGCAGATTTCTCTTTTATCGCCGGTGGAATCGTTCCCGGAGTACTCATTTTAAAACCTGATTTTCCCGAAAACAGAGAAGACTGGCCTTTTTTATGGGGTGAAAATGAATATGTTGTAAGTGTAGGTTCCAGTTATATTTATCTAGTAAATGCAGTTGAAGATCTGCTAAAGGAAAAGTAAATTTAATTCTGATTTTTAATTGAAAATGGGCGATTTATCAACTAAATCGCCCATTTTTTATATGTTTATTTTGCTCTTAAACCTTCATTTTTCCTTTAATATCTGGTCTGGGATCTTCTCCATTAGTTCCATTTGCCACGCTGTTTAAAAAAGAAATATTTACGGTATCGTCTTTAAAGTTACACGTGATTTGATCGCCGTGTACGGTTTCTATAAAACGCCACGTAACCATTAGATTTTCACTATTATCCCAAGTGTACGATGCCGCTATTTTAGATGGAAAATCTATCCGGCCGGGAACCGGAAATAAAGAATTGGCTATTTTCTTCTCATTATTGCCGATATTCCACTCATTTTGACCACATTTTATGGTAATATCATTCTCTTCCTGATCAAGATTTAAGGTGCATATTTTGTTACTAAAACTTATTGTAATTGCTTTGGCTCCCAGATCATTTTCTTCCAATTGAAATGTCTTTGCATTTATGGTTTCTTCCTTTTCGGAAGTAGCATTCATAAACGGTACGGCAAGTTTAAGTCCGTCGAGTATTTCGGTCATTTTTTTCCGATTTTCACCATTTTCAGGGAGTTTTTCTGTGCTGATATTTGGATACAAATTGTCCCAAATTAATTTCATTGAAGTTTGCGTGTCAAAACTTTCTTCAGTAATTGCGACAACCGTATTATGCTCTGGGCTTACTAAACTAAATTGACCAAAAGCGCCATCTGCTCTAAAACCTCCTGACTGACTCATCCAGAATTGATAACCATAACCCTGATTCCAGTCCGTTACTGGTGGATCATTAGGATTAGAACCTTTTGAATCTATTCTTTTTGTAGTAGCCTCATTTACCCATTCTTCGGTTAAGATCTGCTCATCATTCCATTTTCCTTTCTGCAAATAAAGCTGACCAAGTTTTGCAATATCCTCCGTCTTAACCCGCAGACCGTAACCTCCGGTATTTATTCCCTGTGTATTTTCCAACCAGTCCATTCCTTCAATTTTCAAAGGATCAAATAATCTAGGTTTTAAATAGTCAATCAGTTTCTCGCCACTTACTTTTTGAACAATTGCCGAAAGCATAAAAGAAGCTCCTGTATTGTATAAAAACACAGAACCGGGTTCATTTGCAATTGGTAAACTCAGAAATTTCTTCACCCAATTACCATCAGGATCATCGCGCAATTGCCCTGTTGTATCTTCAGAATGGCCTACAGACATGGTAAGCAGGTGTTTTACTTTCATACTTTTGAGATAATCACTTTGCTCTTCGGGTAATTCCTCAGGAAAAAAAGAAATTACCGTATCATCTACATTCAATTTTCCCTCTTGCACTGCCAGACCTACGGCGGTGGAAGTAAAACTTTTACTTAAAGAATACAATTGATGCTTGAGATCTGCCGAATACGGATACCACCAGCCTTCTGCCACCACATAACCGTTGCGCACGATCATAAGGCTGTGAAATTGTATTTCGCTTTTTTCAATCTCATTGATCAGATTTATAATAGTTTCTGATGAAATTCCCTGCTCTTCCGGCGTGCTTCTTGGAAGCGAGAAAGAAACTTTAGGAAGTTCAATATCTTTCTCCTTAGTTTCAGATTTGCAAAAAGTCATCGCGGGAAGAATGCAGAAACCTATTGCTCCCGTACCTAAATGCCTAATAAATACTCTTCGGTTTGTCATGATATTACTGAGATTTTAAGAATATAGAAGAAATTATTTTGTTTTATAGTAATCCTGAAGTACAAAAAATGCCTTTTCCTTTTGGCCTGTTGGCGAAAGCAATCCTTTGCGGTTCCAAAAGTTTTGATAAACCGGATGTTGCCTTCTGGGCGATTTAAAATCAACCAGAATCCAGGGCGTTCCGCGTAAACCATCAATTTTATCCAGCATTTTTAGCTTATTTTTATATATAATTTCCTGATATTCTTCACTCCAAGTTAAGATAAAGGTAAATACTTTAAAAAAAATAAAGCCCTTTTACATGAAGTAAAAGAGCTTTATCTGATGGTTAGCTAATATTAATAACCGGGATTTTGAATTATTTCTGGATTTTGATCAATTATTGCTTGCGGAATAGGATTCATATACATTTTTGGAGTAAAAACATGAGGATGATTAAGTGAAATAACCTCGTATTCCCATCGTCCACTATTGTTGGATGGTGAAGTATTTGTAATTTTCATTCCATGCTTGTCCACACTCATAACCTCTTCTGCAATTTTCCAGCGTACGATATCAAAAAACCTATTGTTTTCATAACCTAGTTCTACACGACGCTCTCTGCGTATTGCCGCTCTCATAGCATTTTTATCCAGTCCCACTTGCAGATCTGGCAATTCAGATCTATTTCTTATAGCATTTACCGCATCATATACTGAAGCATCTGGTCCGGAGGCCTCATTTTGAGCTTCCGCATAATTTAGCAAAACCATGGCATAACGATAGAAAATATAATTTTGACCGCTGGCACCACCACCTCTAGGTGCATCGGGATTCAATTTCTTTTTAGAATAATACCCCGTGTTACCTACATCACCACTACCAAAGTCTATCTCATTGAGAGAAGGATTTACTTTATCAATTCTTGTATAGATAGTATCTGTTTTTTCCATCCAGTCAAGTTTGTAAGGAGCCCCATCGTATACAATAAAATCGTAAAATCTTTTTTCTCGACCTATATAAGGGTTTTGTGGATCATATCCAGAAGTAGGATCTGATATCTCTTTACCATTTGCCATGGCAAATTCGTCTACCATCTCCTGTGTAGGATCATAATTTCCCCAAGTATAATAAACACCGTTTATCCATACTGGTCCACCATATTGCTCATAATTAGAACCCATTGTATTTGCAACCACTTGTCTATCCCATATTACTTCTGAGTTATATTCATTGCTTGCACGCCATAAATTAGGCAGATCTGGAAACAGCGAATAGGTACCTCCATAATCGTCTATAAATTTTTTATTAGTCGCAGCAGCCTTTGCCCATCTGGAAGCATCTGCACTTTCAAAGCTGATTAAATGGCCTGGATCAGCCAAGGCAGGGGAGCCATTAAAAAGTGGGCTAGCCCCGTATAGTTCTAACCAACCCTTTAGGGCAAGAGCAGCTCCTAAAGTTGCACGACCAGAATCGCTGTCACCAAAATTATATTTAACCGCTAAAGATTGGTTTTGAACTACTGCTTCAAGTTCATCGGTCATAAAATTTAAAGTTTCTGCAAAAGTAGATCGGGCGTTATAAATTTCAGTACTGTCCATTGTATTGCGATCGAGCGGTTCTGTAATAATAGGAAGTCCACCTACATGCAACCATAATTCACTATAGAAATAAGCTCTTAAAAAACGTGCTTCATCGATTCTTTTTTTAAGGTAAGCTTCTGAAAAGTTAGCAGCATTTTCATTTACTTTTTGAATAAACAAATTACATTTTCGCACTTTAGTATATGTGCTGGCCCAGTTGGCATGATCTGTAGGCCCAGACGTACCTCCCCAAACTTCAAAGCCACTTGCATTAGGAGTTACAATACCACTTTTCCAGTTATATGAGGTATAATAAAACCCGGCGTCATTATCGTCTGTGAAATTATCAAGGTTTTCTGGTTCATTGCCTTTATTTGGCACGCTATTGTAGATATCATTCAGGAATAAATCTGCAGTGTTTTCAGATTCCCATTGCGTGTTATCATTTAAATTGGTTTTATCTGTATTGTCAAGAAAATCATCAGCACAGGATATGAGAATAGACACAAGTAATCCTAAAATAAGAAGATTACTTATCTTGAAAAATTTGTTTTTATATTTCATTTTAATAAATGTTTAATGTTAAAAATTAAGATCAAAACCAAAGGTTATTATTTTTGAGTTGGGATATGCCGTTTCCCTATCAATATCAACACTAGCATCATTTGGATCTGTATAACCGGCCTCAGGATCTATAAAATCTAGCTTGCTAATTGTAAATAAGTTTTGACCAGTTACATAGAATCGTAGACTTTCAACGTTTAAAGCATCTGTAAAATTACTGGCGAGCGTATAACCAAACTGTGCTGTCTTGAGCCTCACAAATTTACTGTCTACTATCCAGAAGTCTGAAGTTTGTGTATTGTTAGCATATGGACTTTGCGTTGCGCGAGGGTATTTTGCACCTTGACTGTCTGGCGTCCATCTATTGTTATAGTACTCTGTAGTTGTATTACTACTATTATTAGCGAAGGGCAACGTTTGAAATGATTGATTTAAATCAAAACCAACTTTTGCAGAGCCTTGAAAGAATAAACTAACATCAAAACCTTTCCAGTTTGCATTTGCTGTCAAACCATATGTGATCATAGGATAGGCAGGATTTCCAATAGCGGTCTCATCATTTGAATCTATTTTACCATCTGGAACACCTTCAGGACCACTCAAATCTGCATAGCGTATGTCGCCAGGGTGAAGATCACCAAATTGAACAATATCATAGCCATCATCTGCATTAATAAGACCATCACTATTAATGTCATCTGAAGTCGTAAATAAGCCAAGGGCATGGTAACCAAAAGGGGTATTATATGCGCGGCCAGTTCTGCTACGATTAGGATTATTACGCGTTGCAGCTGTTTCAAATACTTCTACCATTTTATTTGTGGCATAGCTGAAATTTCCGTTAAGTCCTAAATTCAGACCATTCTGAAAGGTGTAGTTACTACCTACAACAAATTCAAAACCATGACTTTCCATAATCCCTGCATTTTCTTCGGAAAGATCTAAACCATATTCAGCAGGAACGCTTACCGCGGGAGGAAGAAGCATACCGGTGCGTCTCTCAGAAAAATAATCTGCCTCTAATGTTAAAAGCCTGTTCCATAAAGTAGCATCAAGCCCAATATCAAATTTAGTAGCTATCTCCCAGGTAATATTTGGGTTTGCCTCAAGAGGAACATAAGAACCTTGAACCATTCTTCCAGATCCAAACGCATATGCGTTACCATATAAATTATAACCATTTAAATATTGAAAAGCTGTTCCTGCCAGATTACCTGATTTACCCCATGATCCTCTCACTTTAAGATTATTTACATAATCAAGGTCATCCATAAAACTTTCTTCAGATATTCTCCAGCCCGCTGAAAAAGCGGGGAAGTAGCCATAACGTTCTCCTGGAGCAAAATAGTAATGCCCATCATAACGGCCTGTTGCTTCAAATAAATACCTGTTATTGTAAGCATATGTAAAGCGATATACATAACCTACTTGACTCCCAGTAGCTGACGTTCCATCATTATCATAGTCATTTCTATCTGAACTCCCCAGACCTAATTCATCAATATTGACCTCAAAATTATTTCTTCGTGCGCTAAATCTTTCATACTTATTATTACGGGCTTCCGCAACAAAAAGAGCGGAAACATCATGTTTACCAAAAGTATGTGCATAGTTAATAATCCCTTGATACGTAAAAGTCTGATTTTTTGAATACTGCTGACTCAACCAAGTATAACTTGCTGCACCGCCTTCATTTACAGATATTTCTTTTTTATAGGTATATGGAGTAGTATTCAAATCCTGAGAATAAAAATAAAATGGACGATGCCAACTTTTTACGGTTTGTTGATTAGGATCATAACTAAATGTTCCTTTCACATTTAAACCTTCTAAAAAGGGTAGATCCTGTTCTATGGAAGCCGTGGTTAATAACGTATTATTATTGTTTTTTACATAGCCGCCTGAATTTAAAATAGCCACAGGTGAACGCCCCGCAAATTCACCCCAGAGACCATTGCTATATTTAATACTTTGTATAGGAATAAATTTAAAACCGCTTCTAAATAATCCGCTGGCAGATTCTTGTGGATCTACGGTGTTTGTTTTTTCTACGGAACCAAGTAAAGAAAGTGAAATTTTAGTAGTAGAAGTAACCTGGGATTGCAAGTTCATATTATAGTTATAGCGATCATAGCTCATAGGGTCAAAATAACCTCCCTGATTAAAATAGCCTAAACCAGCATAATATTTTACATTCTCAGTACCACCGCTCAGTTGCATGTTATAGTTTTGAATAGGTGCACTACTGTTCACATATTCTGAAGGGTTGCTCTGCGGATATCTATCGGGATCTTCTGCATGCAAAGAGTCGTAATTAGCTATTAAATCTGGAGCAAAAGGCAGTTGGCTTCCTTCTGGTACCACGCCCAGATTATCATTTAAGAAAGCTTCATTTCTAAGGCTCATATAAGTTTGAGCCTTTAAAAGTTTAGGATAATAGTCGTAGGTAGGGGTTTGAGTTCCATAATAGGAACTTAAACTTACGGCAGGCGCCCCTGTTTTTCCTTTTTTTGTAGTTATTAATATTACTCCATTTGCCCCGCCTAATCCATAAGGAGCAACGGCTGCTGCATCTTTTAAGACCGACATTGATTCTATAGAGTTGGGATCAATTTGATTAATATTTGATCGTATAATTCCATCAACTACAACAAGCGGAGCGCTGTTCCCAGTTGTACTTATTCCCCTTATTTGAATACTAGGACTATCCAAACCTGGCTGTCCACCATTTGGACGCATACTAACACCAGCCATTCTTCCCGCAATCGATTGAGAAATATTGGCAACAGGAGTTTGCGCCACATCTTCCCCGTCTAGTGTACTTACAGCTCCCGTTAGTGTGGATTTCTTTTGAGTACCGTAACCAACTACGACAACCTCATCCAGAGCTTGAGAATCTTCCGTCATTCTAATGTTTATCACGTTGTCATTGCCAACAGCACTTTCTGAAGTTGTCATCCCAATAAACGAAAATACCAGAATAGCATCTGGAGAAGCAATTTCTATTGAATAGTTTCCATCAAAGTCAGTTAATGCTCCATTAGTTGTTCCCTTTTCTAAGATATTTACTCCTGGAAGTGGCATACCATTAGGATCTGTTACCGTACCGGTAACTACGGTTTGTAAATATTCATGATTAGATTTAAATGCATAGCTGCTACTTGCTAAAATAAGGCACAGTAAAATCAATGCCTTTTGTCGCAACAAATGGCAATCATATTTACTACGTGCCATAGTGCGATTTAAAATTTTTGGTTGTTTCATTAATTTGGTTTTAAGGTTGTGTATACATTATTAAATAATTGTAATTTAATAGTATGCGTTAAGGAGAGTAAATGTTAAGGCTGATTTTAAACCTTAAAATATTCTCATATTCTGATCAAGTATGTAGATGGAATAAAGGAATTAAAAGGGGTTGGGTTTTCTTTTTATTAAAAGTTATTACAAATAAATCTGTTGCTGACTTATTTCAGTACTAGCCTTCCCCCTTATTATACTATATAGAATTGACCATCAGATCCAACCTCCATATATCAAAAGGACTTTAAATTTTTTAAAAGTCGAATTTTTATTAATATCCGGGATTCTGATCAGCTGAATTTACATTCTCATTAGAGCTAATTTCAGAATCTGGTATGGGTAACAGTTCACTTTTTCCGGGTTGGAAACCGTATTGGCCCAATACTTCACTCGCTAATCCCCAGCGCACTAAATCCGCAAAACGCACTTGCTCACTGGCCAATTCCACTTTACGCTCATGCACAATTGCGTCAAACACTTGCTGCTTAGAAAGTGAAGTTGCCAGATCGGGAAGTTTTGCGCGTTCCCTTACTTGGTTGATATAACCTATAGCAGTAGCTTGATCTTGAACTTCACTGGCACATTCTGCCATCATAAGAAGTACATCTGCATAGCGGATGACTTTCATATTAATTCCAGAGGCTTGATCTTCATTGGCGTCTTTATAATAATTTTGATATTTTCTCCATCCCGCTCTACGATCATTGGGAATAGATGTAATAGCTACACCTGCGCCTGTGGTATCGCCTACCACATAAAAAGTCTCATCAAAGCGTATATCCCCATCTTCATACTCGTCAAGTAAGTTATCAGCAGGATATACATTGAACCAATCAAACATACCATACTCCTGCCCTCGGAAGGTGACCTCGTTTGGCCCTGCACCACTTACATTAGAATTCCATTTGGAACCATCTCCTAGATCATCATTATACTCGACCTCAAAAATAGATTCTGGGCCATGTTCTGTTTCCTCTAGAAAGTTGTCTTCATAATTTGGTTCGAGTGTATAACCGGTCACCTTATCAAACGCCTCTAAAGCTGCACTGTAATTTTTTTGGTACAGATATACTTTGCCCAGTAAGGCGTAAGCAGCACCTTTTGTCGCCCTACCAGATTCTTCTACACTTTTGTCCAGAAGTGTGGTTGAAGCTTCTTGAAGATCTGTTATGATTTGCTGATAGACTTCTTCTTTCGGACTTTTGGCAACGCCTTTTCCTCCTTCAGGAATATCTATTATTAAAGGTATATCACCAAATCGAGTCACTAGATAGAAATAGTAAAGTGCCCTAAGATATTTTGCCTCACCAAGGTATTTATCCTTTTTAGCCTGAGTCATAAATGATTCTGGTATTGCGCTTATTGCTTCCTGATTGCCCAATACAAAGTTTGCCTTATTAATACCCCTAAAGCAACTGTTCCAATAATCACCAATTCCGCCATGACTTGAATCAAATGAAAAGTTGAGATATTCCCTTTTATCAGCTTCCAGTTGCGGATTTCCTGAATTGTCATGCCCCATATTATCCATCATAAAAAACATATGTCGCGTGTACAGACCTATGGTTTGTAAATTCGCATAAACCGCATTTACAGAGGCTTGCACCTGAGATTCGTTTTTAAAGAATGTTTCTGGTGACAGCTGATTTGGATTTGTAAGCTCCAGATCGTTTTCGTTGCAACCATTAATTAGGAATATACATCCCAAAAACACTAATATTATTTTTATATTTTTCATAATGATATTTTTTAGAATGATAATTGTAGCCCAAAAAGGAATGATTTTGGCTGTGGATAATTCCCACGGTCTATACCGTATTCAAAAGCACTGGTTGTAATGACCGAAGAGGAACCTATCTCAGGGTCAAGTCCAGAATATCCTGTAATTGTCACGAGGTTTTGACCGCTTATATAAATTCTGAATGTAGATAGATAGTCCTCAAAAAACTTGGAGTCTATGGTGTATCCTAACGTAACATTTCTAAGTCTTGTAAATGAGCCATCCTCAAGAAAACGATCAGAAGCAGAGACATTTTGACCTGCGCCCAGTGCTCGAGGTACATCGTTAGAGGTTCCAGGTCCTGTCCAACGGTTAAGGACAGCAGTTCCAGAATTAAATAATCTGGGCATTCCTTCAAGGTCGTATATATTAGTATTGTACACGTCGTTACCCGCTATTCCACTTATAAATATATTGAAATCAAAGTTTTTATAATTGGCATTGGCGTTAAAACCATAGGTAAAATCTGGGTAGGGATTCCCTATTTTGGTGCGATCGTCAGCATTAATGTTTCCGTCGCCATTAGTGTCTATAAAACGAATATCCCCCAGTTGCACGATAGTCTGGTCTGGATTTGCGGTAAAAACTGCATCTACTTCAGCTTGTGTTTGATAAATCCCATCCGTACGCAATCCATAAAAGTAAAATAAGGGTTCACCAACTGTAATTCTGGAAAGGTTTTCATTTTCAAAATTACCTCCATTGATTTCCGTAACTGTACCTAGTGACAATACTTCATTTTTACTAGTACCCAAGTTCAAACTTGCAGACCATGTAAACTCTCCTTCATAATCGTTGTAAGCCAAGTTCATCTCAAAACCTGTAGTTTCTACTGATCCCACATTTTCTGTAATAACTGGATCGTTGAATCCAAGAGAAACAGAAAGCGGTCTGTTTATAAGTAAATCATTACTTTTATTCCTGAAATATTCTAATGATAGGGTAAGCTGCTCATTAAACAGACCAAGATCTAAGCCTATGTTTGTCATTGTGGTCTCTTCCCATTTTAAATCAGGATTAGGCAAACCATTTGCAGTTGTACCATCTGCAGCTCCTCCAGCAATGGGATAGATAAAATCGGTTATAAGGGTTGCGCTATAACGGTAGTCACCTATTTTATCATTTCCTGTAACGCCATAACTGCCTCGAAGTTTAAAATTACTAAAAGGAGAATCTTCCATAAATGCTTCCCTACTTACATTCCATCCCAATGAAGCCGATGGAAACCATCCCCATCTGTTATTTTGACCAAATCTGGAAGAAGCGTCCCTTCTTAAGGATGCTGAAAAAATGTATTTGAGGTCATAATCGTAGTTCAGTCGACCTAAGTAGCCTATTCGATTATATTTTGAAGAGGAAGAACTCAAACCAGCACCGGTTAATGATAACTGATTTACCTCATCACTAATGAGGTTTTGACTATTTGCATTAACATTTTCATTCTTGATTTCTTGTTGTTCAGAAAGTAATAAAAATTCAAAATTATGAATATCGGCTAAGGTTTTTTTGTAATTAAAACTATTGGTAAATGTTAAGGACTGAAAAATACCGGTGTTTTTTGTGATTTGAGCATACGCAATGGAACCTGTTGCTCCTCCCTCACTATCATCATTATAAGAAGGTATAAAATTACTATTCTTAAAATTACTGTAATCCAGACCTACCTGACTCCTAAAAGTCAAACCATCAATAATTTCATATTCACCAAATACACTCCCTATTATAGAAACTGATTTATTGATTGCCTCTCCCAAAGTTTGAACCCGCACGGGATTTGCAGCATCTTGACCATCTATAGAACTATTGGGACCTTGAAAACCGCCATTATTATCAGAATTATAAATGGGAAGGTACGGGGCAGATTTGATGGCATGTTCTATAAGGGAACGGCCGCCATCTGCTTTTTCAGGATTTTGTACATTGAATGAAATCCCCATTGTCTCACCAAACTTTAACTTACCCATTGTAAAATTACTGTTGGCACGGAAGGAAAAACGCTCAAATTCCGTTTCGATTATCGCACCTTCTTGATTTAAATATCCTGCAGAAAACCTATAATTACTGTTATCACTCCCGCCGGAAAGTCCTAAATTATAATTTCTTATTAGTCCAGTTCTAAAAATAGCATCTTGATAATTCACATTGTTGGTTAATATATCTGCATATTGCGGGTCAGTGATGCGCGCAGGTACAGGATCGGTAATAGCTCTTGCGTATTCTATATATTGCTGCGTATTTAATACATCATAACGCGCATCTGAAAATTGAGCTCCTGTATAGGCGTCAAACGTAACTTTGGTCAATCCTGATTTTGAACCTTTTTTAGTAGTAACCAAGATTACGCCATTTGATCCCTGCGAACCATAAACAGCAGTGGTGGATGCATCTTTCAAGATCTGAACAGATTCTATATCCGTTGGGTTTAAGTTCCCAATTCCTGATGAGATGATCCCGTCAATGACATAAAGTGGCGAGTTGTTATTAGGAGTGCCGAGTCCACGTATTTGAACTGAAGGCGCCACACCCGGCGACCCACTGTTAACAACACTTACACCAGCTGCCCTACCTTGAAGCGCCTGATCTGCGGTTGCTACCGGTAAGCTAGCAATCTCATCTGAATCAATCGAAGAAATGGCGCCGGTTACTGCTGCGCGCGACTGTGTACCGTAACCCACAACGACCACATCTTCTAGTGCGGTAGAGTTTTCCTCAAGGCTTACATTAATCGTTGTTCTATTATTTACCGCTATTTCCTGCGGGTTGAAACCCACATAACTAAAAATCACAGTAGCCGCTCCACTTACATTGACCAGCGAATAGTTTCCGTCAAAATCGGTAGTTGTTCCGTTATTTGTTCCTTTAACAATAACATTGGCACCTGGCAAAGGGCCATTACTGTCGGAAACAGTTCCTGTTATAGTTTGTTGCGCGGTTATGCAACCAAACATGAAAAAACCGAAAAGAAACAAAATTCTGTTAAGGTAGTTGTATTTCATAAGTGCTTTGAATTAATTTGATATAGTCATCTAAACTATTATAAAAAATTAAGTTACGCAAACGTTTTCATTTATTTATTTTATTATTATATATGTTCGTAATCATTCTAAATATCGCCCTTCCAAAAAAAAAATGATCTTAAATTATTGACAGCAAAAATATTAGGAAATCAGATTCAAGATTGAAAAACTACATTTAGAGTAATATATGTTAAAGAATATGCTTTTTACCTGTTAATCCCATTCTGAAGTTTTTACCTCATATATAGTGCGAAGAATGGTTGTTTTTGGTTTTAAAAAAGAAGTTTTCTGTCAATCTAAATTGTTCAATCCGTTTTACATTGCTGCCAGCAAATACGTTTTTTAGACATTCTACTATATAAATTAGAGAACTTGCAGATTAATCGAACTGAATGAAAAATATATATAAATTTTCAATTCAGCCCGATCGAAGGATAATTAGGTCAGTTAGATAAATAATCAGACCTATTTTAGATAAAAAACCACATTTTTGAGCAAAGGTTTCTCGGACAAACACGCGTGAGAAATAATTAACTCAACTAGAAAGTCCAATAAATGCGATTCAGGATCTATTCTGAACTTCAATCCAGAGAATGAGAATTGAAGCCATTGATACAATTAAATATTTTCACCTCAAGTGTTCAACTAAACTATCTCAAATGGATAAGAACTCTTGCTTTCATTTAAATTTCCTAAGAGTACTTCCGCTGAAAGTGAGTTCACACTGGTCATATCTTTAGTTGAATTGGCGGGATTTTACTTGGACTTTTCTGGCCGCTCCCAGAGCGCATCCATTTCCTCCAGCGTTTTGCCGTTAGTTTCAGGAACAAATTTCCATACGAGAATGATTGCGCCTAGGCTCATTAGACCATACACCCAGTAAGCAAAACCGTGATTGAACATTTGAACTAAATAACTGTTTTTATCCATAATGGGGAAAGTCCATGATACAAGATAATTGGAAATCCATTGCGCGGCAACCGCCACGGCCATCGCCTTTCCCCTTATTTTATTTGGGAAGATTTCTGAAAGCAGCACCCAGGTCACAGGACCCCAACTCAGGGCAAAACTGGCCACATAGAACAACATGCACACCAGTGCGGTAATGCCCACGGTCTCTGCAAAAAACACAGATCCCAGCGTAAACATAGATATGGCCATACCCAGCGCACCTATGATCATAAGCGGTTTTCGGCCAAAACGATCTACCGAAAGTATGGCAATAACGGTAAAAATGAGATTTACGGCACCTACTATGATGGTTTGTAGCAGGGCGGAATCAGTCTCTGCACCCATGCTCTTAAAAATTTCGGGTGCGTAATAAAGCACAACGTTAATACCAACGAACTGTTGAAAAACGGATAATAAGATTCCCACAATAATAACGGGAACACCATAAGAGAACAACTTGCCCGAACTCTTGTCTACCGTACTTTTGATCTGTGTGATGATTTTTTCGGCTTCTATAGCACCATTTACCTTGGTCAGAACTTCCAAAGCCTTTGAAGATTTATCTTTCAATACCAGTGATCGCGGTGTATCTGGTACAAACAATAATAAAATAAAGAAAAGTGCCGCAGGTATGGTTTCCGAAGCAAACATATAACGCCAGCCTACAGTGTTCAGCCAGGTACCGTCCCCCATTCCCGCAATATAATAATTTACAAAATAAACGATAAGCATACCAAAAATGATAGCAAACTGATTGAGCGATACCAATTTTCCCCTAATTTTTGCCGGTGCAATTTCAGAAATATATAAGGGCGAAAGCATAGAAGCCAAACCAACGCCAATACCACCTATGATTCTATAGCCTATAAAATAATAGATGTATGTATGATCTCCCTCACCTATGGCTCGAAAAAACATTTCGGGCATTGCAGAACCCAAAGCGGAAACCAAAAACAGTGCCGCAGCAAGCAGCAACCCATTTCTGCGGCCCATGGCTTTGCTGATCACACCGCCCAGAATGCCACCTATTATACATCCTATCAGCGCACTGGAAACCACAAAGCCCAACCGTGCACTGGCACTGGTTTCATCAAGTCCAAAGGGAAGTACAAAAAAGCTTTCCAAAGAACTCACCGTACCCGAGATAACGGCGGTATCGTAACCAAAAAGAAGACCACCCAGTGTGGCAACCAGTGTTAGTTTTATTAAATAAAGCGTATTCTTCGAGGTGCTCATTCTTCTCTGAAATTTTTAAGGTTAATACATTTTTGAAAAGTTATGCTCTTATAATTATTGATCAAATACCATTTCCCTACAAAGAAATCGTTTTCGTTATGCCATAAAACCATCCGATTTTTGCCCAAATAATGACAAATAATGAACATTTTGGAAGGTTTTTATATTGGGTAATTTACTATGTATCTAGCTTAAACGCTCTTCAAGGCATTGTTCCCATTTTTCGAAAGCTGCCTTATACGCATTCATTTTATCGGGAACAGGTTCATATACAAATTCCACCTTATCTGTTGCTGTAGCTTCGTCAAAACTTGAAAATGCACCGGATGCATAGGCCGCGGCACGGGCTGCACCTACCGCACCGGTAGTTTCGGTTATACTTATATTTTTACCTACAAGTGTTGCAATGGTATTTGAAAATACTTTGGACCGAAATAAATTGTCGTTCCCCGCTTTTATTGTATCCAGTACAACGCCGTCGCCCTGCAAGATCTCCAGACCATAAACAAACGAAAAAGCGATTCCTTCCAGCGCCGCTCTAAAAAGGTGTTTTTGTTGATGGATATTAAAATTGATCCCATTTATACTGCTGCCCAGGTTTCTGTTTCTCAGCATGCGCTCTGCACCATTTCCAAAAGGTAAGATCACAAGACCTTCGGAACCTATGGCAACAGATTCTGCCAGGTCGTTCATAGCGCCGTAATCCATAGCATTGGTAAGTTGGTTGCGCATCCAGCTATATTGTATTCCCGTGCCGTTTATACACAGCATTTTTCCAATTCTCGGAGCGTTTTTTTCATGATTTACATGCGCAAAACTGTTGATTCGGGTAGATTCTTCTGTTTTAATTTCGTCAGAAATAGCGTAAACTACGCCGCTTGTACCACCGGTAGCGGCAATTTCACCAGGTTTGAACACATTTAGGGAAAGTGCATTGTTGGGCTGGTCGCCTGCACGGTACATCACCGAAATTCCTTTGGGAAGTCCAGTCTGCTCTGCCGCTTGCTGGGTAACTTTGCCCTGTTCCGAAAAGGTGGGAACGATTTCCGGAATCAATTCCATAGCTATACCGGCCTCCTTAAATAACCAATCTGCGGGCGCGTGCTGGGTAAAATCCCACGCGATTCCTTCAGAAAGTCCGGAAGGCGTTGTGGTGCAAGCGCCGGTAAGTTTCATGGCGATATAATCGCCCGGCAACATAAATTTATCCACACGCTCATAGAGTTCGGGTTCATTTTCCTTTACCCATTTAAGCTTGGAAAGTGTAAAATTACCAGGGGAATTAAGCAACTGCCGCTCACATTTTTCGGTTCCAGCTTTACTAAATAAGTCTTCACCCGTCTCCACTGCTCTGCTGTCGCACCAGATGATGGAAGGTCGCAAAACCTCTTGATTTTTATCTACCAGTACCAGGCCGTGCATTTGATAAGAGATTCCTATTCCTTTTATGTCACTGGCTTTAACATTGGTTTCTTTAAGCAATTGCTGGGTGGCGATGCGCAAATTTTCCCACCAGGATTCAGGATCTTGCTCGCCCCAGCCCGCCTTCGGTGATAATATGGGCATCTCCACTTTGGGATGTTGCGCCGTGCCTACCGCGACTCCATTGTCATCGTTTATTAAAGCTGCTTTTATTGAAGAGCTTCCTATATCGTAACCTATCCAGAACATAGTTTATTAATTTTAAACAAATATAGCATTCGAAATCGATTGCATGAAATAAATTTGTGGTTCGTATTGTATCAGTAGTGTATAAATAACGGGCACAATATAAAAATTAAATGTGTTAAGTAATAAGTATTGCTTTATTTTACTGCTTTAACTAGTTCCTGTCGATATTCAGACTAGGCTGCTTGATGCATAACCCCAAACTGATCCCAAATTTTTAATTATGGAAAAAAAGAAGGAAATTACAATTTATGATATCGCCAAAGCTTTGAGCTTCTCCCCTTCTACCATCTCAAGGGCACTCAATGACCACCATAGCATAAGTGATAAAAGCATTAAACTAATTAAGGCGACTGCTCAAAAAATGGGGTACAGGCCTAACTCCATTGCGGCAAGCCTACGCAACAATAAAAGCAATACGCTGGGCATCATGATTTCCCGCATCAACAGGCCATTTATTGCATCGCTAATAAGCGGTGTGGAATCTAGGGCACGTAAAGCGGGTTACAACGTGATTATTACCCAGAGCAACGATAACTATGAGAACGAGGTTAACAATGCCAAAGCGCTATACGACAGCCGTATTACGGGTTTAGTTGCTTCCTTATCTATGGAGACCACAGATTTTTCCCATTTTCAACAATTTATTGATCAAGGGACTCCCATTGTTTTTGTAGACCGCGTTCCCAAAGGTCTTCATGCGTATTATGTGATCATAGACAATTATATGGCCGGTTACAGAGCTACCAAACATCTTATAGAACAGGGCTGTACACGTATCGCTCATTTTGCAGGCGCGCAGCACCGCAATGTATATGAAGAGCGTAGAAAGGGTTATGAAGATGCGCTCCGCGAAAATAATATGACCATCGACCGGGAATTAATTCTTGAATTTAGCACCCTCAGTTTTACGGAAGGTAAAAAAGCTACAAAAAAATTACTCAATTTACCACAACCGCCAGACGGTATTTTTTCGGCAAATGATACCGCTGCAGTAAGTGCCATTATGTACGCTAAAAAACATGGTATTCGCATTCCGGAAGATCTGGCCGTCGTAGGTTTTAATGACGATCCCATTGCTTCCATTGTTGATCCCGGACTTTCTACAATCACCCACCCAGCCCAGAAAATGGGCAAGATTTCTGCCCAGCTCATTTTAGATCATGCGGCAAAGAAAAAGGACGATGACCTCACAGATATTAAAATGCTCAATACAGAACTTATTATAAGAGAATCTTCCCAAAGAAAAAATAAAGACACTAATACATTTATTGAAAAGAAGAAAGTAAAACAATAAATCATATTTTCTTTGTATCAATTTTACGCTATAAAGCGGCTAATTTTAGATATTATAGGTCAATATTTACTGAAATAGGCTTTTTTCTAGACCTTTTCATGTTGTGAAAGCAATATAATTACATTAAAAAAATATTTTTATAGATTTTCGCAATCGATTGATAAATTATACTTCTTTCTTATTTATATTTGATTTTCCCCTTTTAGTCAAAATAACATTAACTCTTAAAACAAATCATTTGATGCTGCGCTGTTCATTCATATTTCTGCTCACATTTTTTATAGGCCTGCTCGATGTTTCGGCCTCAAACGGCTATGACCTCTGGCTGCGCTATGAACCTATAGAAAATACAGCTGTTTTGAACTCTTATAAGAAACTCTTTCAGTCGGTATATTTTGAAGGAAACAGCGATAAACTTCAAGTAGCTAAAGACGAACTCCACCGTGGCGTTTTTGGAATGCTGGGACAAAAATTGGAGTTTACAGACACTTTTTCGGATGATAATACCTTAACTATCGCTTCCGCGAAAAACTTGAATACAGATCTTTCAGCTTTGCTGGAAAAGGAGCTGAAAAACTTGGGTGATGAGGGTTTTATCATTAAATCGATAAACAATCTACTTGTGGTTACCGCAAATACAGATCAGGGCATTCTTTACGGTACTTATAAATTACTGATGCTCATGCAGGAAAATCAGGATCTTTCGGCTATAAATCGGGTCGAAAAGCCAAAAATCGACCTCCGGATCCTCAATCATTGGGACAATTTAGACCGGACGGTAGAACGCGGTTACGCCGGGTTTTCTATCTGGAACTGGCAAAAACTGCCTGATTTTATCGATCAGCGCTACATTGATTATGCACGTGCAAATGCTTCGATAGGGATTAACGGCACGGTGCTTACTAATGTGAATGCAAACGCGCTAGTTTTGACGCCTCAATATATAGACAAAGTCACCGCACTGGCTGATGTTTTTAGACCTTACGGAATTAAAGTGTATCTCACGGCACGTTTTTCGGCGCCCATTGAAATCGGTGGACTAGAAACTGCTGATCCGCTTGATCCTAAAGTTAAACAGTGGTGGAAGGATAAATCAGACGAAATCTATCAAAAAATTCCTGATTTTGGTGGTTTTTTGGTGAAAGCCAATTCCGAAGGTCAGCCTGGCCCACAGAATTATGGCCGTACGCACGTAGACGGAGCCAATATGCTGGCCGATGCGGTTGCGCCTCACGGCGGAATTGTAATGTGGCGCGCTTTTGTCTATTCGGAAGATGACGATACAGATCGTGCAAAACAAGCGTATTCCGAGTTTGTTCCCTTTGATGGCCAATTTCGGGACAATGTGATCATACAGGTAAAAAACGGACCCATAGATTTTCAGCCGCGGGAGCCCTTTCATCCCATGTTTGGCGCCATGCCAAAAACCCCGCTCATGATCGAATTTCAGATCACACAAGAATATCTGGGTTTTAGTACGCATCTCGTCTATTTGCCAAAACTGTATGAAGAAGTACTTGAGGCAGATACCTTTCAACAGGGAAAAGGTTCAACCGTGGCAAAAGTCATTGATGGTTCGCTTCACGATAAAAAAATTACCGGTATGGCCGGTGTGGCAAATATAGGGACAGATATCAACTGGACGGGACATCCTTTTGCACAAGCCAACTGGTACGGTTTTGGTCGGCTGGCATGGGATCCCGAGTTAGATTCTCGTGAAATTGCCAAAGAATGGCTGCGCGCCACTTTTTCAAATAAAGAAGAGTTTGTAAACACGATGGAACAGGTAATGATCGATTCCCGCGAAGCGGTGGTAAATTATATGACGCCGCTGGGACTGCACCACGTGATGGCTACTGGTCACCATTATGGCCCCGGCCCATGGGTGGATAATCTATCGCGCGCTGACTGGAACCCTGCATATTACCACAAATCCGATAGTCTGGGCATCGGTTTTGACCGTACCAAAAGCGGCAGCGATGCCGTAGATCAATACGCACCTGAGCTGGCCGCAGCCTTTAACGATCCCAAAACAACTCCTGAAAAATTCTTGCTCTGGTTTCATCACCTGCCTTGGGATTATAAACTGAAAAATGGTAAATCTCTTTGGAATGGTATCGCTTTAAAATATCAGGAAGGCGTGGATGAAGTGGATACAATGATAAAAACATGGCAAAAGATGAAGCCGTATGTAGATGCCGACCGTTTTAAAGAAGTAAGCATGTTGCTCAATATCCAACTGCAAGAAGCAAAATGGTGGCGCGATGCGTGCTTGCTGTATTTTCAGCAATTTTCTAAACAACCGCTTCCGGCAGGGGTAGAAAAACCCGCAGAAACCTTGGATTATTATGAAACGCTGCGCTTTCCATACGCGCCTGGAAATTAAGGTCCTCCCCCGGGGCCCCTCCAAAGGAGGGGAGCTTGACAATTATAAAGTCACATGTCCAGTTATAAAAATTATGGAGTTTATAAAAACCCAACAATATTTATGAAAAACTTTAATTTGAATCAGTTGCTAATTGCTTTAGCGCTTTCTTTTTGCTTTTACAGTTGCAAAAACGAGCAAAAACACGATAACAATGAAACTGCACAAAAGCAGCAAAAAGGCCTAAAAGACTATTACAATGAGTACTTTCCTATTGGGGTGGCCGTTTCTCCACGTGCTTTGAAAGATTCTGCGCAGGCGCAACTGATCAAGACCCAATTTAAAAGTATGACGCCAGAAAACGTGATGAAAATGGGTCCTATTCACCCCACGCAAAACCGATACAATTGGGGTCCGGCAGATGAGATAGTCGCTTTTGCGGAAGCAAATAATATGATCATGCGAGGCCACGCTTTGATATGGCATCAGCAATATCCCGATTGGTTTTTTAAAGATGCAAAAGGAAATCAGATTACAAAAGACACGCTCTACGCCCGTATGAAAAAGCACATTACAGATGTGGTTTCCCGTTATAAAGGCAAGATCTACGCTTGGGATGTGGTCAACGAGGCGGTTTCTGACGACAGTTCAAAAGTGTATCGCGAAGAATCGCCATTTTATAAGATCGCTGGGGAAGAGTATCTCGCCAAAGCCTTTGAATACGCTCATGAAGCCGATCCCGATGCCAAACTTTTTTACAACGATTACAACGCGATGCGCCCAGAAAAACGGGAACGCATTTACAAACTGGTCAAAAAACTGGTAGATGCCGGTGTGCCCATAAATGGCGTAGGTATTCAAGGTCACTGGTCTATTTTTGAACCTACTGAGACCCATTTAAAGTCGGCTATCGATAAGTACGCATCGCTGGGACTCGACGTACAGATCACCGAACTGGATATCTCAATCTATAAATGGGAAAAAGAACGCCGCAAGGCGCGACCAGATGAACAGGATACATTCACTCCAGAACTTGAGCAAAAACAGGTCGCTCAGTATGATATGATTTTTAATGTATTAAGGGAATATAAAAATACCCTTACCGGCGTCACGTTCTGGAATATTTCAGACCAATATTCTTGGCTGGACACCTACCCTGTGGAAGGACGTAAAAACTATCCGTTACTTTTTGACAAAAACCTAAAGCCTAAAAAAGCGTATTATAAAGTAACCGATTTTTAAAAATAAAAAAATGCAACCTCGACTGTTATACGCTTTAGTTCTATTTCTTTTCGTACAAACCAGTTTTGCACAAAAATCGGATGATTATGTGTCAAAAACGCCCATTTCGGGTGGTTTTTCGCTTATTTCCGATGAAAAAGTGCCCGATTTACTCTTAAGTGAAGGTGATTTTCCGGGTATTTTCCGCGTAGCGGAAGACTTGCAAACGGATATTGAAAAAGTAAGTGGCGTCAAACCGAAGATTCTCAAAAATGAAAATCCGGTTGAAAATCTTATAATCATCGGTACACTGGGTAAAAGTGAAATCATTGATCAACTCGCTAAAAGTGGAAAAATTGATACCGTTTCGCTGGCGGGAAAATGGGAGAAATTCACCACCCAGATTGTTGAAAATCCCATAGAAGGCGTTGATCAAGCCCTCGTCATTGCTGGTAGCGACAAACGTGGTACCATATATGGAATGTACGACCTGTCACGGCAAATGGGCGTTTCCCCCTGGTATTTCTGGGCAGACGTCCCTGTAGAGAAACAGGCCAGTTTGTATATAAAACCAGGAGTGCACACAAATGGCGAACCTAAGGTAAAATACCGAGGTATCTTTATAAATGACGAAATGCCTGCGCTGGGCGGCTGGGCCGGTGAAAACTATGGTGGTTTTACTTCAGGGTTTTATGAGCATGTTTTTGAGCTTATCCTTCGGTTGAACGGTAATTACCTCTGGCCTGCCATGTGGGGCCGCATGTTTTATGTGGACGATCCCAAAAATGGACAACTTGCCGATGAATACGGCATTGTGATGGGAACATCGCACCATGAGCCCTTGACCCGTGCGCATGCAGAATGGGAACATTATGGCGAAGGCCCATGGGACTTTTCAAGAAATGCCGAAAACCTAAAAAAATTCTGGGCCGAAGGTATGGAGCGCCGCGGCAATACCGAAACCATTGTTACTGTGGGCATGCGCGGTGATGGCGACAAGCCAATGACCGAAGGAACGGCCATTGATCTCTTAGAAAATATTGTTTCCGCGCAGCGCAAAATAATCAGCGATGTGACCGGAAAACCGGCCGAAGAAACTCCGCAAATGTGGGCGCTCTACAAAGAGGTGCAGGATTATTATGATCAGGGAATGCGCGTGCCAGATGATGTTACACTTTTACTTTGCGATGACAACTGGGGTAACATTAGAAAGCTGCCCGAGCTTGATGCCGCTCCCCGCAAGGGCGGTTATGGTATTTATTATCACTTTGATTATGTGGGTGGGCCGCGCAATTACAAATGGATCAACACCACGCAAATAGAGCGCGTATGGGAGCAAATGCACTTGGCTTATGATTACGGCGTTGATCAGGTTTGGATCGTTAATGTGGGTGATATCAAACCTATGGAATTTCCTATTTCCTTTTTTCTTGATTACGCCTGGGATCCCGACGCTATAGATGCTTCTAACTTACAGGATTATTACACGAATTGGGTGGCAAAGACTTTAGATGATAATTTCACCGAAGAAATTGCCGATATTTTAAGAAAGTACACTAAATATAATGCGCGACGTAAGCCTGAACTCATAGATGCCTCAACCTATAGTTTGACAAATTATAATGAAGCAAATCGAGTGGTGTACGAGTACAATAGCCTTTCGGCGAAAGCTCAAAAAATAAACGATCAACTTCCTGCAGAATTTAAAGACGCGTATTATGAGTTGGTTTTATTTCCCGTTTTGTCAAGTGCAAACCTTAATGAAATGTATGTCGCTGCCGCGAAAAATAAATGGTATGCAGCGCAAGGGAGAGCAGCAACAAATGATTATGCTGAAAAAGTAAAAGAGCTCTTTAATAAAGATGCTGAACTGACTGATTATTATCACACGCAGTTAGCAGACGGAAAATGGAATCACATGATGTCTCAAACGCATATAGGCTACACCTACTGGCAACAACCGGAAAACAATAATATTCCCGAAACCAAAACTATTGAACTTCCAGAAGAAGCGTCATTGGGTGTTGCTGTAGATGGTTCAGAGAAGTGGTGGCCTAATGCTAAAGGAGAAGCGTCTTTGCCCACTTTCTATTCATTTGATGATTCTGCTTATAGCCTGACGGTTTTTAATCGTGGGAAAGAATCGCTTAAATACACCATAAAATCTGATGTAAACTGGCTGATTTTACCGGATAAAAATCAGGTAATTTCTACCGAAAAACAGATAAAAGTAGGTGTAAATTGGGAAAAAGCACCCAAAGGCAAGAACAGCGCAAAAATCACGATTTCTTCAGAAAAAGAGGAGGTTTTTGTAAAGGTGAATATTGTAAATGGAGTTGCTGATGAAGCGGAAGGTTTTGCTGAAATGAACGGTTATATTTCAATTGAAGCAGCTGATTTTTCGGCAAAAAAGACCGATAATGACTTCAGTTGGGCAGTTATTGAGAACCTGGGTAAAACTGGTTCAGGGGTCACTTCAATGCCTGTTTTTGTAGGTCCGCAAGAAATTACTGAAACTTCGCCAAGATTAGAATACAACGTTTATTTAGAATCTAAAGGAGAAATAAAAGTACACGCTTATTTTTCGCCAACAATTAATTATACCACTCGTGACGGTTTAAAATATGGGATAGGTTTTAATGATGAGAAACCTCAAATTATCAATTTAAACGAAGATAGTTCTGACTCAAACTGGAATCAATCTGTTGCTAATAATATAAAAGTATTGACTTCAACACATACGCTTTCAGAAGCTGGAAATCACGTATTAAAATATTACATGGTAGACAGCGGACTTGTTCTTCAAAAAATAGTAATTGAAACGGGAGATTTAAAGCAAACCTATTTAGGCCCACTTGAAAGCGCAAAAATTAATAATTAATTCTCTTGAGCTAGGTAATCTGTGATATGAAAATAATCAAAGTCAACATAGCCACCCGTATTTTGGGTAGCATAATTAAATAAGCCGAAGCGATAACCCATAAAGTGAGGAAGGGTATATTCCATTTTTAGTTTATTTCCTATTGCATTCCATGACTTTCCGTCGAGACTGTAGAAGAAAGTAGCCTCATCTTTTAGGTCTGTAAAGTCGCAGTTGATTTTAAATTGAATGGTTTTTTCTTCCAAAGGAATATTTTCTTGCTCTTCCTGACCACCGTCGGCGTTAGTTTTTACCATTACGATTGATTTCTTTCCGTTTTCAGCTTTTACACCTACCCATCCATATTTTTTCTGTAAAAGTAAAAATCCTGCATTATCTCTATCTTTCATATTAGAAACGTCAAGAGAAATAGTAGCCGAACATACCGGGCCAATAGTGCGCTGGGTTAAGGTATTGCGAGCATTTATGACACTAGTATCTATTCGGCCCGTAGTAAGGCGCAAATAACCTTTTCGGTCAGAAAGTGACCATAATGTATTTACAGGATTGTGATTCCATTGCCAAACCAAAGGAAGTTTACGATCTTTTTTATTTCGACTAAAGTCATCTGAATTTACTATTGTGGGAATTAAACTTTTATTTGAAGGAAGATTTAATGTATATGGTACTTTGCCATTAACACCAAGTTCTGGCCAGCCATCTTTCCAGGTAACGGGGACGAGATAGGGAATTCTTCCCACAGCGCCTCTATCCCGAAATAAATACGAAAACCACTTGCCATCAGGAGTATCAATAAGACCACCCTGGGCAACGCCTTTATCCTGCAAAGCCAGGCGACCCTCATAAGGACCGGAAATTTTGTCTGCGCGGTGAATGACCACCGTGCGCATACCGTTTTTGGGCCATGTAATATTAAACAGGTAGTATTTACCTTTGACTTTAAATAGCTGCGAACCTTCGGCTGGGAGACCAATATTGTTGCCGGCTGGAGCGCTTGCATTTTCTATAAGAACTTTTGACTTAGGCACTTAAGCATTAATGTTCTTGAGAGGGCAGGGTGGGGTGTTAACCATCCTTACCATGAGGTTTTCGAATATCCCTTCCTTCATGAAGCTCCTGTTGAACCTGTAGCAGTATTCAT
>Ga0314774_1000384_pt1 | contig 37231 bp, 34 predicted proteins | sample MetaGCBIA2018_FD_204515 | JGI IMG/M metagenome (GOLD analysis project Ga0314774, IMG submission 204515) | Cryopeg brine microbial communities from Beaufort Sea near Barrow, Alaska, United States - CBIA 2018 | ecosystem: Environmental > Aquatic > Marine > Coastal | place: USA: Alaska | collected... | reverse complement strand
GTAATGCGTTTGCGTTACTCTTCTTGTCCGACTATTATTGCGCCACACGGATTAACTTTTGGAGGTGCTTGTGAAATGAGCATGCACGCCGATAAAGTGATTGCCGCTGCCGAAACTTACATTGGTTTGGTTGAATTTGGCGTAGGAATAATCCCTGGTGGTGCAGGTTCAAAAGAAATGGCTTTAAGAGCTTCGGAAGGCGTGTTAAAAGATGATGTGAAACTGAATAAACTTCGTGATTACTTTATCAACGTAGCTATGGCAAAAGTAGCAACCTCTGCATATGAAGCTTATGATTTAGGGTTCTTTAAAGAGCATAAAGATATTGTCGTTGTAAACAGAGATCGTCAAATCGCAACCGCCAAACGTCACGCCATTCAACTATTGGAAGATGGTTACACACAACCTATTCCTAAAAAAGCATTGGTATACGGACAACAGGCATTGGGAATGTTCTTAGTAGGAACTGATAGTTTGGAAAAAGGACATTATGCTTCTGAGCACGATAAAAAAATAGCCAATAAATTGGGTTATGTGATGGCCGGAGGAAACTTATCCGAACCAACTTATGTTTCAGAACAATATTTATTAGATCTCGAACGTGAAGCATTTATGAGTTTATGCACTGAGCGCAAAACTTTAGAGCGAATTGAACACATGATAAAAACCGGAAAACCATTAAGAAACTAAAAAGATGAAAACAGCATATATAGTACAAGGATATAGAACAGCAGTAGCAAAAGCACCAAAAGGAGTTTTTAGGTTTAAACGACCTGATGATCTTGCTGCGGAAACAATCGAACATTTATTGAAGGATTTTCCGCAACTGGATAAAAAAAGAATTGATGATGTAATGGTAGGAAATGCCATGCCTGAAGCAGAACAAGGCTTGAATATCGGACGTTTAATTTCATTAATCGGATTAAAAATTGATGATGTTCCAGGAATGACCGTAAACCGTTATTGCGCTTCAGGATTAGAAACAGTGAGCATCGCAGTGGCCAAAATACAATCCGGAATGGCCAATTGCATTATTGCTGGCGGTGTAGAAAGCATGAGTTTAATTCCTATGGGTGGTTATCGTCCGGCTCCAAATTACAAGGCTGCCAAAGAAGGTCACGAAGATTATTACTGGGGAATGGGTTTAACTGCGGAAGCGGTGGCAAAACAATTCAACATTTCTCGTTCAGACCAGGATGAATTTTCTTACCAATCGCATATGAAAGCCTTGAAAGCGCAAGCTGAAGGCAGATTTACAAGTGGTATTGCTCCAATCAATATAGAAGAAATTTATATTGACGAGAATGGCAAAAAACAAACTAAAAATTACACTGTTAATGCTGATGAAGGACCTCGTAAAGGAACTACAATTGAAGCGTTGTCAAAATTACGCCCGGTATTTGCCGCCGATGGTAGCGTAACCGCAGGAAATTCATCACAAATGAGTGATGGCGCCTCATTTTTATTGGTAATGAGTGAAGAAATGGTGAAAGAACTCAACATTGAACCAATAGCTCGAATGGTTTCTTATGCAGCCGTTGGTGTTGAACCACGAATTATGGGAATTGGCCCGGTAAAAGCGATTCCAAAAGCATTGAAACAAGCCAACTTAACATTAAAAGACATTGATTTAATTGAGCTGAATGAAGCATTTGCATCACAATCTTTGGCTGTAATGCGTGAGCTTAACATCGATCAAGACATTGTGAATGTGAATGGTGGCGCAATTGCCTTGGGTCATCCGCTGGGTTGTACTGGAGCCAAACTTTCTGTGCAGTTATTTAATGAAATGCGTAGCAGAAAAAGCAAATACGGCATTGTGACAATGTGTGTTGGAGCAGGCCAAGGCGCAGCAGGAATTTACGAATTATTAAAATAAACCATCGGGCTTTTTTATCACAGCCAATTAATTAAACTCAAATATCAATTTAAAAAATGGGAACAATAAAAGGAGGAGAATTTCTAATAAAAGAAATTAAATCGGAGGATATTTTTGTATCGGAAGAATTCAACGAAGAACAAAAAATGATGAAGGATGCGGTTATTGAATTTATAGACCGCGAAGTATGGCCACACAAAGAACGCTTTGAGAAAAAAGATTATGCATTTACAGAGGAAATAATGCGTAAGGCAGGAGAAATGGGATTTTTGGGTGTTTCTATACCTGAAGAATATGGAGGAATTGGGATGGGTTTTGTATCAACAATGTTGGTAACAGACTATATTTCATCTGCAACAGGATCTTTGGCTACAGCTTTTGGAGCACACACAGGTATTGGAACTATGCCAATTTACTTGTACGGAACTGAAGAACAAAAACAAAAATACTTGCCGTTTTTAACATCTGGCCAAAAATTTGGAGCCTATTGCTTAACTGAACCTGGAGCCGGAAGCGATGCCAATTCAGGAAAAACAACAGCCCAATTAACCGAAGACGGAAAACACTATAAAATAAACGGACAAAAAATGTGGATTTCCAACGCAGGATTTGCTGAAATTTTTATCGTTTTTGGACGTATTGAAAATGATAAAAACATCACTGCTTTTATATTGGAATTTGACAAAAATAACCCGAATGGGGTTACTTTAGGAGCAGAAGAAAATAAACTTGGAATTACGTCATCATCAACCCGTCAAGTATTTTTTACTGATACACTGATTCCAGTTGAAAATATGTTGGCTGGAAGAGGGGAAGGTTTTAAAATAGCCATGAATTCTTTAAATGTTGGTCGTATCAAATTAGGTGCTGCTTGTACAGATGCGAGTCGCAGATTAATTACTGAATCCGTTAAATATGGAAATGAGCGCATTCAGTTTAAAACGCCTATTTCAAATTTTGGGGCTATTCAGAAAAAATATGCTGAAATGTGCACCAAAACTTTTACGTTGGATGCAGGAAGTTACCGAGCTGCAAAAGATATTCAAAATATGATTGATTCGCTTTTGGCTGATGGAAAATCACACCAAGAAGCTGAATTAACAGCATTTAGCGAATATGCCATTGAATGCGCAATACTTAAAGTTTTTGGCTCAGAAGTTTCACAATTTGTTTCTGATGAAGGCATTCAAATTTTCGGCGGAATGGGATTCTCTAAAGACACTCCAATGGAAAGTGCATGGAGAGACGCGCGTATTACAAGAATTTATGAAGGAACAAACGAAATTAACCGATTGTTAACTGTTGGAATGTTGCTTAAAAAAGCGATGAAAGGTGAAATTGATTTGATGACTCCAGCGATGGAAGTTGGCAATAGTTTAATGGGAATCCCGTCGTTTGACACTCCAGACTTTTCTGTTTTATTTTCAGAAGAAAAAGAATTGATTTCCCGATTAAAAAAAGCTTTTTTAATGATTTCGGGAAAAGCCGTACAAAAATATGGAATGGATTTAGACAATCACCAACAGTTGATTTTGGCCGCTGCTGAAGTAATGATTGAAATTTACATGGCAGAATCAGCGATATTAAAAGCTGAAAAAATTGTGAATTTAACTTCAGAAAAAGAAGCCGAAATTCAAATTGCATTGGCGCAATTAAATTTATACAATGCTGTTGATAAAATAAATATCTTCGGTAAAGAAGGAATTTTATACTTTTCTGAAGGCGATGAACAACGTGTAATGCTTATGGGCTTAAAACGTTTTACCAAATACGTTAATAATCCAAATCCGATTGCATTGCGGAAACTAATTGCTGAAAAACTAATTGCTGAAAACAAATATTGCTTTTAGGACTTTATCATTTAACAAAACACCGATTAAAAGCTGCGACAAAAATGTTGCAGCTTTTTTTTTGTGTAATTCCTTGAAAATAAGCTATTTTTTTTGTAATTTTATAATGTAATCTCAATACATCACACTACCTCAATTGTTTCATTATTAAAAAAATAATTATGAAAAATAACATTGGAATTTGGATAGATACGCACCTAGCTGTGATTATTAATCTTTCAAACGGCAATGAAACCGTTAAAACAATTGAATCCAATATTGATACCAGAGAGCGAATTTCTGGAGAATCAAAAAAATATGGAAGATTTGGAGGGCAGTATCTAACCTATGAGAAAAATAGGGAAAATAAAAAAATAGAGCAAACCAATCAGTTTCTTAAAATATTATTGAAAGAAATTGAAGATTGTGATAGCGTTGTGCTATTTGGCCCTTCAATCATGAAAATAATTTTTGAAAAGGAAATTAAAAGCAACCTAAACCTTATTGGCAAACTTGTGGGGGTTTTTGATGCAGATTCAATGACCGAAAATCAAATGGTGGCATGGGTGAAAGATTTTTATAATAATAAAAAATAAAATCTGCCGGAAACACCTTAAATTGGAACAATTTTCGCTAACTGTAAACTTGTAACTATAATTAGCGACTCTATATTTTAACATTTTATGGGTTTGAAAGCACATAAATTATAGTGTACATTTGAAAATCTGTAATTTACAAACTTCATTTTATGAAAATTAAACCAATTTTAATATCAATTTCATTGCTGATTTCATTTCATACTTGGGCTCAAAAACCAGCTATTGATATTGTAAAAACAAAAAAAGGCACTATACAAATTCAGCCAATTTCACACAGCAGTTTGGTGTTAACCTATAACAATAAAACTATTTATGTTGATCCTTATGGAGGCTCAAAAATGTACAAAGGCATAAATGCCCCCGACATTATTTTAATTACCGATATCCATGAAGATCATTTAGATCAAAAAACATTGGATTCCATTGATACTTCAAAAGCGATTTTTATACTTCCCGAAGAGGCTGCAAAGAAACTGCCAAAAAATTACGGTTCTGAAATCGTAAAACTTCAAAACGGTCAAGGCGTTCACAGGTTGGGATTTTTCATATCAGCAGTCCCAATGTATAATTTACCTGAAGAAGCAAATTCATTCCATCCAAAAGGAAGGGGAAACGGATATCTTTTAAACATTGACGACAAACAAGTTTACATTTCTGGAGATACAGAAGATATTAAGGAAATGCGAGCGCTTCAAAATATTGACGTAGCCTTTGTTTGTATGAATTTGCCCTACACTATGACTGTAGAGCAGGCCGCCAGTGCTGTTTTAGAATTTCAACCAAAAATTGTGTATCCTTTTCATTATAGGGAAAAAGATGGATTTAGTGATGTTGAGGCCTTTAAAAATTTGGTGAATTCAAAAAACAAAGACATTGATGTTAGATTAAGAAATTGGTATCCTACCAAATAATTTTCATGTCTTAATCATATTATTAAGTTCTATTAATCCTTTTGTTTAAATAACCTTAAAAGGTCAAGCTTTTTATTACTTTTAATTCATATTCTTCATAAAATTTTAATCATAATAAAAATACTTACAATGAATATTTTATCGAAATTTATCAATATTTCAATTATTTTATTAACCGTTACTAGTTGTTCAAATAAAAACCAAGTTTTAGAAGCTGAAAACTCAATTAATGCAACTGATTTAGAAAAACATGTTGTCAAATTATCTTCTGATGAATTTCAAGGCAGAAAGCCTTTTACAATTGGCGAAGACAAAACAACGCAATATATCGCAAATGAATTCAAAAAAATGGGTATTGAAGGTGGCTTTGACGGAAATTACTTTCAAGATGTTCCTTCTGTTGAATTAAATTACAGTCCTGATAAAAGTACCACCATAAATACTAAAAATGGTAAACTCATATTAAAAAACACAAAAGATTATATTGCTAAAACTCCACATATTAAAGATTCTGTTGAAATAAAAAATGCTGGAATTGTTTTTGCAGGATATGGAATTGTGGCTCCGGAATATGGATGGGACGACTATAAAAATATTGACGCAAAAGATAAAATTGTTTTGGTTTTAGTTAATGACCCTGGCTTTGCAACACAAAACAAAGAGTTGTTTAAAGGCAATGCCATGACTTATTATGGAAGATGGGCTTATAAATACGAAGAAGCAGCCAGACAAGGCGCAAAAGGAATTTTGGTTATACATTCAAATAAACCAGCAGGTTATGGTTGGGAAGTGCTGACAAATACTTCTGCCTCCGGAACATCTATCCAAACTAAGGATGGCAATGCTCAAAAATGCGCTCTTGAGGGCTGGATAACTGATATTGCAGCTAAAAAGCTATTTGAAAAATCTGGACTTGATTTTGATGTGCTATCCAAAAAAGCAGAAATGCCCGATTTTAAGGCTTTAAGTTTAAATTGTAATTTGAATTTGACTATTAAAACGCAATTAAAATTTGCAAACAGCAAAAATGTTGTTGGTGTCATTAAAGGCACAAAACGTCCTGATGAATGTATTGTTTATAGTGCCCATTGGGATCATTTTGGTATTGGCCCGGTTCAAAATGGTGATTCAATTTATAATGGTGCTAATGATAACGGCACTGCATTAGGTGCTATGTTAGAGACTGCAAAAGCTTTTTCTAACTTAAAAATAAAGCCAGAACGTTCTATTGTTTTCATTGCAGTTACGGAAGAAGAAACCGGTATGATTGGTTCAAAATATTATGTGCAAAATGGTCTTTTCCCACCTGAAAAAACAATTGCAAACTTAAATTACGAATTACTATTGCCAATTGGTAAAATGAAAGATGTTACGATAACTGGTTTTGGACAATCGGAATTAGATTTTTATGTTGAACAAGCTGAAAAAGAGCAAGATCGTTATATTGCTGATGAGCCTTTCCCTGAAAATGGCATGTATTTTAGATCCGATCATTTTAGCTTTGCTCAGGCAGGAATTCCTTCCTTATTTATTAAGGGTTGGCAAGACAGCCGGGAACATGGCAAAGAATGGGCAAAAGAACAAATTAATAATTATTGGGCGAATACCTATCACAAACCTACAGATGAATATAACCCAAATACTGCTGATTTGTCCGGTTGTGTTGAAGATGCCAAGCTTTTCTTTAAAATTGGCTACAAATTAGCAAATGAAACTAGTTACCCAAAATGGAATGAAAAATCTGAATTTAGAGCGATACGAGAAAAATCAATGCTAAAATAAACTTATTTCAAAAGTTCATTTCCAATAGCGCATTGCAAACACAATTGCTTGTTGCAATATTCATTTTTCAATTGAAGCAATGCCTGCGTTTCAAGAGCTGTGCTGCTTTTAATGTTAAGTTCATTGAATTTTGAAATAATCATGTTTTTTTCTGGTTTTACAAGCGCTATAATTATGAGTACCGAACTTAAATCACTTTTCCCCAAGCTTTTTAAATACAAATATTTCATAGGAATAATGGTATTTATCAGCAACAAATCAATAAATGGTTTCGTGATTTTTTTAATGCTTTTTTTCGAAGTTGTTTCAAAAGTATAATGCGTTTCCCAAAAGGTTGAAGTGGCTTCATCAAACAATTCATAAAATTCTTTAATGGTTTCAGTTTCAATAATTTTAGAAAATAAATTTTGATGGTGGTGATAAACCATTGCCAATTGGGACAACCGGATAGTCGGAAAATTATTTGGCCGCAACCTGAAAAACTGAACCTGGCCATTTGAAATGGGCTTAAGCTGAAATTTAACCTTTAAAAAGTTATATTCCTTTTTTAATTTTTTGAAATACTCAGATTCATAATCGTTGGATAGCATTCCGGTCTGGCCAAAAAACAAGGCTTCCAACTGTTCTAAATTATTAGAGGCTTTTCTGACAATTGAAAAGTCAAAGGAATTTGCAAAATTCATAAACGCTTCCGCATTTATTTTCAACCCAAAATTCTTTGCCAATAAAACAAACAATGCAGCCTCCCAATTGTTATTTAATTTTGTGACGCTATTTTGAATTTGTTCCGCCTTTTTTTCCAGTCTTTCAACATAAAGCCGTTCAAGCCAATTCGTAAAAATAAAGGGATCAATACTTACAATGTCTTTTTCGCAGTTAATCCAATTTTTATTTTTGCTAAAAAGTTGCTGGTAGTTGTTCAATAATTCCTTCGAAATATAATTTTTTAGCTCTAAAGTGGCGATGGGTTGATTTGTTTTTCTGAAGACATCAACAGTGTGATCCCAAACTACATGCAAAATTACCGAATCATAATTCTCATCATTTTCATGATTGTGAACATACCAATCGGATGAATTCAAATGAATTTCAACATTTCCTGCCCAAAGTTGTTGGTTAATCACCAATTTGGCATTCAAAAAATCGGGTCCTGAATTTGGATTTGCGGTTCCAGCCGAGATGATCTCTATAATTTCACCGTTGGTGGATTTTAATTGTGAGGTTGAAAACAATTTAAGTTTCCAAACAAAATGCAGTAAATTTTCTTTCATAGCAATTCAATAACAATCTAAAAGTATGCATTTCCTTTTATTAAAAAAAATTGAATCAGAATTTAGCTGTTTTCGGTATTTTTAAATTATTTTTGTATCTTAATAAGATTTATGCAAATGAACATCATCAACAGTTTAGAATGGAGGTATGCCACCAAAAAATTTGACCCTTCAAAAAAATTAACCATACAGCAAATTGAAACACTTAAAAAAGCTTTTAATTTAACGGCAACATCATTTGGGTTACAACCTTTAAAACTGATTGTTATTGAAAATAAAGAACTTCAAGAAGAATTTGTGGAACATTGCTATTTTCAACGCCAAGTTGCAGATGCTTCTCACCTTTTGGTTTTATGTATTGAAAATGACACCACAACTGAAGCAATCAATGCTTATTTTGATTTGGAAAAAGAAATTAGAGGCGTCCAAGAAGAATCGATTTCAACTTTTAGAAATCAACTTATTGATATGTACAAAAACAAAACTTTGGAAGAGAAACAATTATCGGCAACATACCAAACTTATATTGCATTGGGCAATTTAATGACTGTTTGTGCCGTTGAAAAAATTGACAATTGTCCCCTTGAAGGGTTTGTACCTGAGAAAATTGATGAATTGTTAAATTTGCCATCACAAAATTTAAAATCCGTGTTATTGTTACCTGTTGGTTATAGAGCAGATGATGATCTCATGGGCACTATGAAAAAAGTTAGAAAACCCATAAGTGAAACAGTGATAGAAATAGTTTAATAAATAAAACAACAATTACACATGAATAAAGACATAAGAGCTCTTGAACCAACTGAACTTTGGAATAATTTTGCCGATTTAAATGCGGTGCCAAGAGGTTCAAAAAAAGAAGAACGCGTAATTCAATTTATGGTTGATTTTGGAAAAAAATTAAACCTGGAAACCGTGGTTGATCCTGTTGGAAATGTGATTATCAAAAAACCTGCTTCAAAAGGCATGGAAAATCGCAAAACCGTTGTATTGCAATCGCACTTGGATATGGTGCACCAAAAAAATTCGGACACCAATTTTAATTTTGACACAGAAGGAATTAAAATGGTTGTAGATGGTGACTGGGTTCGTGCCGACGGCACAACATTAGGTGCTGATAACGGATTAGGTGTTGCTGCAATTATGAGTGTTTTAGCCTCAGAAACCATTAAGCACCCACCTCTTGAAGCATTGTTCACTATTGATGAAGAAACTGGAATGACCGGAGCCATGGGTTTGCAAGCCAATTATTTAACTGGTGAAATATTGCTTAATTTGGATACTGAAGATGATGATGAAATTGACATTGGATGTGCAGGAGGGATTGATGTCTCTGCTGAAAATACCTATAATGAAGTTGCTGCCCCTGTAAACAGTGGCGGATTTTCAATTTCCGTTACAGGATTAAAAGGGGGGCACTCAGGAATGGACATCCATAAAGGTTTGGGAAATGCCAATAAAATTATGAACCGTTTATTATACGAAACAAAAGAATATATCAGGGTTTCGGAAATTAATGGAGGTAGTTTGCGCAATGCCATTCCAAGAGAGAGCTTTGCTAGTATTTCAGTTGCCAACGCTAAAAAAGATACTTTTATAAAAAAGATAAACAAAATAGCTAAAGAAATAAAAGCTGAGCAAGCAACAGTTGATCCTAATTTAGAGATTATAATTACTGAAGTGGCAACACCTGAAAGAGTGATGACAACCATAAGCCAAAACACCTTACTCAACACAATTTATGCAGCGCATAATGGCGTTTATAGAATGAGTCATGACATGAAAGATTTGGTGGAAACTTCAAATAATGTTGCCCGAGTGATTATTAAGGATGAAAGTATAAAAATATTGTGTTTGACAAGATCTTCCGTTGAATCGTCAAAATTTGATTTGGCAAATGCACTAAGAGCAACATTTGAAATGGCTGGGTATACTGTTACATTATCAGGTTCTTATCCAGGATGGAAACCAAACACAAACTCACCGATTTTAAAGGCTTTATCCGAAACATACGAAAAATTGTTTAACGAAAAACCTGATGTTGTGGCTTGTCATGCAGGACTTGAATGTGGAATTTTAGGAACCAATTATCCGGATATGGATATGATTTCATTTGGACCAACCATTCAAGGCGCACATTCACCAGACGAAAAAGCAAATATTAAATCGGCCAAAAAATTCTGGGGATTTTTACTCACTGTTTTGGAAAATATTCCGAAAAAAAACTAAAAAACTAAAAGGGGGTTGATCATTTCAACCTCTTTTTTTTTATGTCTTTGTTAACAATATAAACTTTCAAAAACCATAAATAATTGTATTTTTACGGCTTAAAATAATTCGAAATTCTTTTATGGGAAAAATTATTGCAATCGCCAATCAAAAAGGAGGCGTTGGTAAAACTACAACAACTATTAATCTGGCCGCCGCTTTGGGGGTTTTGGAAAAAAAAGTGTTGTTAATTGATGCCGACCCGCAAGCAAATGCTTCATCGGGGCTAGGCATTTCAATAGAAGAAGTTGAATTTGGAACGTATCAATTGTTAGAGCACTCCATTTCAGCAAAAGAGGCCATTATGGCTTCAAATTCTCCAAATGTTGATATTATCCCAGCGCATATTGATTTAGTTGCTATCGAAATAGAATTGGTAGATATGCAAAATCGAGAATCTATGCTTAAGGAGGCCTTGAAAGAAATAAAAGATGACTACGATTATATTTTAATAGATTGTGCGCCGTCACTTGGATTAATTACTTTGAATTCACTGGTTGCCGCTGATTCTGTCATCATCCCAATTCAATGTGAATATTTTGCTTTGGAAGGTTTGGGAAAATTATTAAACACCATAAAAAGTGTTCAAAAAATACACAATAAAACTTTGGATATTGAAGGATTGTTATTAACGATGTACGATTCTCGTTTACGTCTTTCAAACCAGGTTGTGGAAGAAGTTAAAAAACATTTCCAAAATATGGTTTTCAAAACCATTATTCAACGAAACGTTCGGTTGAGCGAGGCACCAAGTTATGGCGAGAGTATTATCGCTTATGATGCTACAAGCACAGGCGCTGTTAATTATATTAACTTAGCCAACGAAATTCTAAAACTGCATACCAAGGATGGCAAAAGCAATTAAAAAACAAGCAATGGGAAGAGGGTTATCTGCCCTTTTGGATAATTCGGAGATTAATTCTGCAAACGATAAAAATGCAGATAAACTTGTTGGCAGTATCCTGGAAATTAATTTAGATTTAATTGAAGTAAACCCTTTTCAGCCAAGAAGTCATTTTAACGAAGAATCATTGCGAGAATTGGCGAGTTCCATTAAAGAGCTGGGTGTAATTCAACCTATTACCATCAGAAAATTAGAAGGAAATAAGTTTCAACTGGTTTCGGGGGAAAGAAGATTTAGGGCTTCAAAATTAATTGGAAACACCTCAATCCCGGCATATATAAGGCTTGCCAACGACCAAGAAATGCTCGAAATGGCATTGGTTGAAAATATACAGCGTAAAGATTTAGACCCCATTGAAGTTGCAATTACCTACCAAAGATTGATTGATGAAATTGATTTAACTCAGGAAGAAATGAGCAAACGCGTTGGAAAAAAACGCTCTACCATCAGCAATTATTTAAGATTGCTAAAATTGGATCCGATAATTCAAACAGGAATGCGCGATGGCTTTTTATCCATGGGACATGGAAGGGCATTAATAAACGTTGAAAACACAGAAGACCAATTAAGCATTTATGAAAAAATAATTCAGCAAAAATTATCGGTTAGGCAAACTGAACAATTGGTTAAAGGATTAAAGGAAGGAACTACGACTAAACCTAAAAAACAAGCTCAAGAAACCAAACTTCCAACATTTGTAAGTAGCGGACAAAAAGCTTTTAGCGATTACTTTGGGCATAAAATTGACATAAAATTATCTGGGAAAGATAAAGGGAAAATTAGCATTCCATTTCATTCGGAAGAAGATTTTGACCGAATTAAAAAATTACTGGAATAAGTGCTTAAAAAAAAGTTATATATCTGTTTTTTGATTACTGCCATGACAGTATTCAGTGGCTATGCTCAAAAAACTTCCAACGTAAAAATTAAGGAAATTACAAGTTCAACTGGTCCAGAATTTAATATGCTTTCTCCTGCAAAAGCAGCCTTTTATTCCGCTGTTTTACCTGGACTTGGACAAGCTTACAACAAAAAATACTGGAAAATTCCAATTGTTTTGGGTGCTATGGGTTCTGGAATTTATTTTTATAAAACAAATAATAACAACTTCAACAGAGCCAGAACTGCCTACAAATTAAGAATCAATGAAAAACCCGATGAATTTGATGGGCTAAACGGAAATATTTATTTATCTAAAGACGCTTTAATCTCAGCACAAAAATCTTATAAAAAAGACAGGGATTTATCACTTCTTGTCACTGTTGGTTTATATATATTACAAATTGTTGAAGCAAGTGTCAATGCGCATTTACTGCAACATAATGTCGACAGTAATTTATCAGTTTCTCCACAAATAATTCGAAATGAAGCCAACCACAAATCAATTGTTGGCGCATCAGTTAATTTTAATTTTTAATTATGACGAGCAAACTAAAACATGATGCAAAAACAAATGAATCTGTCTGGTCGGCAGACAGGAATATGCGAATTCCAAATGACTTTTAAAAAACAATAAATATTTACAAATGAAAATAGCTTTATTGGGTTATGGCAAAATGGGTAAAACAATTGAAGAAATTGCGTTGCAAAGAGGCCATGAAATCGTATTGAAAATTGATGAAAACAGTCTGTATTATGACATTACGGCTGCGGATGTGGCAATAGATTTCAGCATTCCAGCGGCAGCTTTTAAAAATATATCAACCTGTTTAAACAATCATGTTCCCGTAATTAGCGGCACAACAGGCTGGTTAGATAAATTACCAGAAGCAACAGCACTTTGCAAACAAAAAAATGGTGCTTTCATTTATGCTTCAAATTTCAGTCTGGGCGTAAATATCTTTTTTGAATTAAATGCCCATTTGGCAAAAATGACCCGTAATTTAGAACAATACACTATTTCAATAGAGGAAATACATCATACAAAAAAACTTGATGCCCCCAGCGGTACGGCAATTACATTGGCGCAAGGAATTATTGAAAATTCTGACAAAGAAAGTTGGGCTTTGGGTGTAACAAATAAAGAAACCGGAATACCTATCATAGCAAAACGCATAAACGAGGTGCCGGGAACACATACCGTTGAATACAAGTCAGCTGTGGATACCATAGAAATTAAACATACCGCGCATAGCAGGGATGGTTTTGCTTTAGGGGCAGTAATAGCAGCGGAATGGCTTGCTGGAAAAACAGGTGTTTTTACCATGAAAGACGTTTTAGGTCTTCACTAATATTAAAAATTATTAATTATGACAATGATACAATGGTTTATATTTTTCTTGATTGTTCAAGTAATTCACTTTGCAGGAACATGGAAATTATACGTAAAAGCAGGCAGAAAATCCTGGGAAGCAATAATTCCTATATATAATGCCATTGTGCTCTTGAAAATATTAAAAAGACCAACTTGGTGGGGCATTTTATTGTTTATTCCAATTATCAATTTATTAATGTTTCCAGTAATATGGGTTGAAACCATTAGAAGTTTTGGGAAATACAAAACCATTGATTCAATTTTGGTTGTTATTACGCTTGGTTTTTACATTTATTATTTAAACTATTTTGCTGATGTAAATTATGTGGAAGACCGTAGTTTAAAATCAAGGACTGAAGTTGGCGAATGGGTAAGTTCCATTGTCTTTGCAATTATAGCCGCAACATTGGTGCATACTTATTTTATGCAGCCTTATACCATACCAACTTCCTCATTGGAAAAATCTTTATTGGTTGGTGATTTCTTATTTGTGAGTAAATTTCATTATGGTGCCAGAACACCAATGACAGTCATTGCTGCGCCAATGGTTCATGATTCACTGCCATTAATCAAAGCAAAATCATATTTAAATATTCCGCATTTACCGTATTTTAGATTGCCCGGATTTGAAAAAATTAAACGAAATGAAATTGTGGTTTTTAACTGGCCCGTTGATACTGTTCGCGCTTTTAGGGATCATTCAAAAATTCACATTGACAAACCCATTGACAAAAAATCGAATTACGTAAAAAGATGTGTTGGAATTCCTGGGGATTCTTTGGAAATAAAAGCAGGTTATGTTTATATCAATGGCAAAAGAACTGTGCTTCCGGATAGAGCACTACCACAATACATGCATAAAGTCGTAACTGACGGGCAACAACTTTCTGCAGCAGCTTTAAAAAGATACAATGTAACGGAAGGTGGTTTTTACGGTGATTACTACATGCTGAACCTGACGGATGAAAATGCAGCTAAACTTAAAGTAAATCCATTCGTTAAAAGTATTACAAAACAAATTGCCCCAAAAGGCACATTTGAATCTGGAATATTCCCTCATAACAAACAATATGCCTGGTCTATTGATAACTACGGGCCAATTTATATCCCTGAAGCAGGAAAAACGGTTGAATTAAATGCCAAATCATTACCATTTTATGAAAGAATTATTGAAGTTTATGAAAACAATAGTTTAACAACAAATGGAGACGAAATTTTTATCAACGGAAAACTTGCCACTACATATACCTTTAAACAAGATTATTATTGGATGATGGGTGATAACAGAGACAATTCTGAAGATGCCCGTTATTGGGGTTATGTGCCTTTTGACCACGTTGTTGGAAAACCAGTATTTATTTGGTTTAGCTGGGACACAAACGGAGAGGGACTTGCCAATAAAATTAGATGGGAGCGTGTTTTCACCACGGTTCATGGCAGCGGAAAACCAGTCTCATACTTGTATTATTTCTTAGGCGCAATTGCATTATGGTATGCTTTTAGCTTTTTCAGAAAGCGTAAAAAAGGGGAATAATATTATGATTTTATTGCAACCATCCTATTTTTCTCCAATTCTGCAATATGTTGCAATTGCAAATGCCCATGAAATTATTTTTGAAACAGAGGATAATTTTCAGAAGCAAACTTATAGAAACAGGTGTTATATTTATACTGCCCAAGGAAAGCAGTTACTAAATGTTCCAGTTCAGCATGCCAAAGAAATAAAGCAAAAAACAAAGGATGTAAAAATAGATTATAAGGATAATTGGCATAAACAACATTTAAAAACCTTGCAAACAGCTTACAGCTCATCGCCTTTTTACGAATTTTATATAGAAGATTTGCTGCCGATTTTTGAAAAGAAAGTGCATTTTTTATTGGATTTAAATTTTTTAGCACACGAAATTATCATGGATGCCTTGCAGCTTGAAATTCCGACTAAAAAAACAAACGGATATGAGAAAGCGCCAAAAATATTGGATTTAAGAAACTTAGCCGATGACAAACCTAAAATAACTTATAATCTTGAACGTTACATACAGGTGTTTTCTGAAAGTCATGGCTTTATATCCAATTTAAGCATCTTAGATTTACTTTTTATGGAAGGCTCAAATGCACTAAATTACTTAGAAAAACAAAAAATCACTTTTTAGTTTTGGAAATTATCAGATTTATCACACATTACGGAATGCACTTTTTACTTCCTGGTGTAATCGCTTTTTATTTCTTTAAAGAAAACTGGAAAAATGTTTGGCTGATATTGATTCTGACAAACTTAGTAGATCTTGATCATTTATTGGCAACACCCATTTTTAGTCCCACAAGATGTAGCATTAATTATCATATTCTTCACTCCTACTTTGCAATTGCTATTTATTTCGCGGCACTTTTCTTTAAAAAAACAAGAATTATAGCTATTGGTCTATTGCTTCATATGTTAACTGATGCGCTTGATTGTTGTTGGATAAGATAAAAAAAAGACGCAACTATCTTTTATTTAATTTTATTATCTTTGCATAAAATCATATCAAATGTCAGAATTAAAAAATAAAACAATCGCGGAGATCGTTACCGACGATATCAGCACCGCTTCCGTATTTAAAAAGCATAAGTTAGATTTTTGTTGTGGTGGCGGAAAAACAGTAGAGAACGCCTGCAAAAAAGCAAACATAAATGTTGATAATGTAGTCAATGATTTACTAAACAATCATTCAAAAAAAGAAGCTCCGAATTTAAATTTCAAAGACTGGAGCGCTGAATTTCTGGCAGACTATATCGTTTATGTGCATCACACATACATAAGACAAAATTTAAGCATCATCAGTGAATTTGCGGAAAAAGTTGCCAATGTTCACGGTCAGCACGAACCAAAAACCATTGAAATTGCGCAATTATTTTCTTCTATTTCAAGTGAATTGACTTCTCATATAGGAAGAGAAGAATTCATTTTATTTCCTGCCATTAAAGCAAAAAGTGAAAACCATACTTTTGAATTTGACGAAAAAACACTTTCACTGATAAAAGAAGAACATGAAGAGGTTGGTAGCATGATTAAAAGAATACAGGAATTGAGTTCTGATTTTACGCCTCCGGAATGGGCCTGCAACACCTTTAAAGCACTTTATTTTAAGCTTGAGGAATTTACCAATGATTTATACCAACATATACATTTAGAAAACAATATTTTATTTCCAAAAGTAAAAAACCTGTAACAAAACCCTTTTAAAAATAAAAGAGGCTGTTTGAAAATTTATTCAAACAGCCTCTTTTTTATAGATATTAATGTCTATCTATCTTATCAGTTTTTTAAACTTAATTCGTTTTGGCGTCATATCACCACCCAAACGTTTTTTCTTATTTTCCTCATATTCAGAAAAAGAACCTTCAAAATAATAAACTTCAGAATCGCCTTCAAAAGCCAATATATGCGTACAAACTCTGTCTAAAAACCAACGGTCGTGACTAATAATTACTGCACAACCCGCAAAGTTTTCCAAACCTTCTTCTAAAGCCCTCAACGTATTGATGTCCAAATCGTTTGTTGGTTCATCCAACAACAGTACGTTTCCTTCCTCACGAAGGGTCATGGCCAAATGCAACCTGTTTCGTTCTCCTCCCGATAACGCACTCACTTTTTTATTCTGTTCACTTCCCGAAAAGTTAAATCGGCTTAAATAAGCTCTTGAATTTACCTGTCGGCCTCCCATTAAAACAAGTTCCTGTTCATCAGAAAAATTTTGCCAAATCGTTTTCTCGGGATCAATGTTTGAATGACTTTGGTCTACATAAGCAATTTTAGCAGTTTCACCCACAATAAATTCGCCTTTGTCAGGAGTTTCTTCTCCCATAATCATTTTAAAAATAGTTGTTTTACCAGCACCATTCGGTCCAATAATACCAACTATTCCGGCTTGGGGTAAATTAAAATTCAAATTATCATACAATAATTTATCGCCAAATGCTTTAGAAACATTTTTTGCTTCAATGACATTGGTTCCCAAACGAGGACCGTTTGGAATATAAATTTCCAATTTTTCATCCAATTTATTTTGATCCTGGCTCATTAATTTGTCGTAATTCGACAAACGGGCTTTTGATTTTGCATGACGGCCTTTTGGTGCCATTCTCACCCATTCCAACTCTCTTTCCAAGGTTTTTTGATGTTTGGAAGCCTGCTTTGATTCCTGAGCTAATTTTTTCGCTTTTTGATCTAACCAAGTAGAATAATTTCCTTTCCAAGGAATTCCTTCACCCCTGTCCAATTCTAGAATCCAACCTGCCACGTTATCAAGAAAATAACGATCGTGCGTAACTGCTATTACAGTTCCTTTGTATTGTTGTAAATAGTGCTCTAACCATTGAACAGATTCTGCATCTAAATGGTTGGTAGGCTCATCCAATAATAATATATCAGGTTCCTGTAATAACAACCTGCATAATGCAACCCTTCTTCGTTCTCCTCCCGAAAGATTTTTAATTGGCGTATCACCATCTGGAGTTCTCAAGGCGTCCATCGCAATTTCAAGCTTGGTATCTAATTCCCAAGCATTGGAAGCATCTATTTTATCTTGAAGGACCGCTTGCTGCGCCATTAATTTATCCATTTTATCGGCATCAGAATACACTTCTTCCAAGCCAAACATATCATTTATTTTGTTGTATTCATCCAAAATAGCAACGGTTCCTGCAACACCTTCCTTTACGACATCCAAAACCGTTTTTGTATCATCCAATTGCGGTTCCTGCGATAAAAACCCGACAGAATAGCCCGGTGCAAAAACAACATCACCTTGATAATTTTTTTCAATTCCGGCGATAATTTTAAGTAACGTAGATTTTCCGGATCCGTTTAAACCTAAAATTCCAATTTTTGCTCCATAAAAGAAACTTAAATAAATATTTTTTAAAACTGGTTTGTTTGCCCCTTGGTAAGTTTTAGTTAAACCGGACATTGAAAAAATCACCTTATTGTCATCTGCCATAATCGTATTTTGTTTTGAGTTTTAAATTTTGAGTTGTTGGTTAAAATTTTTTAATTGTCAGCTATTTAAACCCTTCCTTTTAAAGCGTTAAACACCCAAGCAATGGCGAAAAATCCAATTCCTACCGAAGCAAATCCCCAGCCTGCCACATCATCATATCTAAATGCTCCTAAAGCTATAAGTGACAATCCAACTATTATCATAATTGCTGTTGCCCAAGCCAATACTGTATTTTTATTCATTTTGTATGGTTATTTGTTAAATTGATTTTCTAAAAAAACTACCGTTTGTAAATACTGTAATTTTAAAAATACAAAAATACAAAAAAACGCCCTCTTTAAGAAGGCGTTGGATGAAAATTACCGTAAAAGCGACGATTTAAAACTGGGCTGACTCCGTTTTTTTGTTTAAATTATTTACACAACCCTCCTTAATTTTTCTTCAACTTTATTGTTTTTAGAAATAACTTCAAATTGATTAGATGTGTTGTTTTCGCCTCCTGCTTTTAAAGCTTTTTCTCCTGCAAAAAATGTTTTATGGTCATCACCAAGATTTGACCCTGCCATTCTTTGATGTTTTACACAAGAAACACCTTTACGAATTTCCTGTCTCTGAACACCCTTTACATAAGCCAACATACCTTCTTCTCCAAAATAACCTTCAGTTAAATCATTCATATGAAGTGCTGTTGTATGATAAGTTGGTAAGGTAATTAAGTGATGGAAAATGCCTGCATCTCTTGCGCCATCTATTTGGAACGTTCTAATTTTCTCATCAGCACGATAGCACAATTGCGAATCATCATATTGTGCATCCATTAAATTATTTCTATCATAGTCTGTCATATTTTCACCTTCCGAAAGCATTTCTTCATATACCTGATTACGGAAATTTAATGTCCAATTAAAAGATGGCGAGTTATTGTAAACCAATTTAGCATTTGGCACAACTTCTTTAACTCTGTTTACCATGTTTGCGATTTGCTTAACATTTGGTGTTGGAGTTTCAATCCATAGTAAATCTGCTCCATTTTGAAGACTGGTAACACAATCTAACACAACTCTATCTATATTAGAACCATCTTTAAATTTATACAATCCATTTGGCAATCTTACAGGACGCACCAATTTACCATCTCTTTTAAGAAACACATCATCTTCTTTAGCATCATTTATGTCAATTTCTTCCGCTTCTACAAAGGCTAAATATAGAGAAGCTAAATCTCCCGGCTCATTACTAACTGGTAATTTCTGCGTTAAACTAGCACCTTCAGAATCTGTTCTTGCAACAATAATTCCGTCATCTACTCCTAATTCTATAAATGCATATCTAATAGCATTCAGTTTAGCAATAAAATCTTCATGAGGCACAGTCACTTTTCCATCTTGATGACCACATTGCTTGGCATCAGAAACTTGATTTTCAATTTGGATTGCACAAGCGCCAGCTTCAATCATTTTCTTTGTTAACAAATAAGTAGCTTCTTCATTCCCAAAACCCGCATCGATATCAGCAATAATAGGAACTACATGTGTTTCAAAATTATCAATTTGATTTTGCACATCTTCACCTTTTTCAAGTCTTCTAAATAAATCATTTAACTCAATTGCATCTGCTTGTCGTAAGAAATCATAAATTTCTTTAATTAATAAAGGAACAGCTGTTTTTTCGTGCATCGATTGATCTGGCAATGGTCCAAATTCTGAGCGTAATGCAGCTACCATCCAACCAGATAGGTATAAATATCTTTTACTTGTAGTTTTATGATGCTTTTTAACAGCTATCATATTTTGTTGTGCAACAAAACCATGCCAACAACCTAATGATTGTGTGTAATTTGAAACATCTGCATCATATTCTGCCATATCTTTTCTCATAATGGCAGCTGTATATTTAGCGATATCCAGACCTGTTTTAAAACGATTTTGAGCAACCATTCTAGCTGCAGTTTCAGGATTTATTGCATTCCAAGTATTTCCATACTTAGCTTTAAGATCTTTTACAGTTTGTAAAGCAGAACTATAATTACTTTGTGATAAATTTTTCATAATTTTGGTTTGTATTTAATTTAATAGTTATTTATATGAATCACCCTTTAATTTCGCGGTTTTTGGGTGGTTTTTTATAGGTATTTATAAGCTTTTAAGGTCAAGAATTCTTCAAATTTTTCTGAAATGACCAATGAATCAAATAATTCTATAGCCTGATCAAATTTCCCCTTTTTGAATGCATCTTCCCCAACCAAATCCTTAATTTGATAGATTTCTGATTCGAATAATTCAACATACAATTCAACTGTAAATTTTCTTCCGTCTCCCATTGTCGACTTGTTATGAAGCCATTGCCACAATTGCGTTCTTGAAATTTCAGCTGTTGCGGCATCTTCCATCAAATTATACAAGGCTGCGGCACCATTTCCTGACAACCAGGATTCCAGATATAGAATGCCGACATTGATGTTTTTACGAATTCCATCTTCCGTAATTGTACCTTTTGGCTGTTCAATCAGTTGAGATTCGGTGATTTTCAAATCATCTCTTTTTTTGTCAATTTGATTGCTTTCCGGCATATATTCATTAAAAACTTCCAAAGCAACAGGAACCAATCCCGGGTGCGCCACCCAAGTGCCGTCGTGTCCGTTTTTTGCCTCACGCTCCTTGTCTATTCTCACTTTTTCAAAGGCGATTCTGTTGGCCTCATCATCATTTTTTACAGGAATTTGTGCCGCCATTCCACCCATTGCATGAACATTTCGCTTATGACAACGTTGAATAACCAACAATGAATAAGCTTCCATAAAAGGCGTTTCCATAGTTACCTGACTTCTGTCTGGCACAATAAAACCTTTGTGATTCCTGAATTTTTTGATATAGGAAAAAATATAATCCCATCGTCCGCAATTCAAACCTGCCATATGGTCTTTCAACTCATAAATAATTTCATCAATCTGAAAACTTGCGGTAATTGTTTCAATTAAAACCGTTGCTTTAATGGTTGCTTGATTTATTCCGAAGTAGTCTTGCGAAAACACAAAAACCTCATTCCACCAGCGCGCTTCTAAATAATGTTCCAGTTTTGGCAAATAGAAATAAGGGCCAGACTCATTTAACAATAACTGATGTGCATTATGAAAAAAGTACAATCCAAAATCAACCAAGGAACCTGACATTTGTTTTCCATTAATCAGCATATGTTTCTCATTCAAATGCAATCCTCTTGGCCTAACCAAAATGGTTGCTATGGTAGCATTTAATTTATATTCCTTTCCATTTTCGTTAGAAAATGAAATGGTTTTATTCACCGCATCCTTTAAGTTTTGTTGCCCCTCCATTAAATTGCTCCAAGTTGGGGAATTGCTGTCTTCAAAATCGGCCATAAAAACTTTTGCGCCAGAATTTAATGCGTTGATAATCATTTTTCTGTCAACCGGCCCGGTAATTTCAACCCTTCTGTCCAACAAATCCTTAGGCAAAGGCGCTGCTGTCCAATCACCTTCTCTTACCGCAACAGTTTCTATCGGAAATTCAGGGAAATTTCCTTTATCAAAATGAGCCTGCTGCAAAACCCTTCTTTCCAACAATTCCAGTCGCTCGCTGTTGAATTTTTCATGCAACTGCACTAAAAAATCCATGGCTTCATTGGTTAAAATATCATTATAAGAATTTTTAACATCTTCTGAAAAAGATACCGGGTGAATTGTTGTTTCATTAAATTTTTTCATCTTGATTTGTATTTATGAGGACAAACATAAAATAAAGTTTTTTATAAAACAAGCGAACGTTCGCTAAATATTAGTTTTTTATTTATTTTTATTATTTCGCTAAAAAACATATCTTTGTTTTATGAATATCGAAGAAGAATACATCCGTTTAATCTTTGGATTGAAATTGAAGCAAATTAGAACAGAAAAAAACCTGTCTTTATTTGGGCTTTCCAAGCTTACAAACATCTCAAAATCGTACTTAAACGAAATTGAAAAAGGCAAAAAATATCCCAAAACGGATAAAATTGCGCTATTGTCGCAAGTGCTGGATGTTCCATATGACAATATGGTTTCCTTAAAACTTGATAAAAACCTAGCGCCATTGGGAGAGATATTGCAGTCGAAAATATTAAAAGAGATTCCTTTAGATTTATTTGGCATACAGGAAGCCGACTTGATCGACATTATTTCAAATGCACCAGCCAAAGTAAACGCTTTTATAAGCACCTTAATTAAGATTGCCCAAAACTATAATTTATCACGTGAAAGTTTCTTTTTAGCGGCATTGCGTTCTTATCAGGAAGCACATAACAACTATTTTGAAGATATTGAACTCAGTGTTGAAAAATTCGCCAAAGCCTATCAAATTAATTTAGAAGAAAAAATAAAATCGAGCGATTTAGAAGAGATTTTAGTTGAAGAGTTTGATTATAAAATAATTAACAACGGGCTTTCCTCTTATGCAAACTTAACGGAATTAAGATGTGTGTTCATTCCGAAAACAAAAACTTTATTATTAAGTGACACCATAGACGAATCACAAAAAACATTTATTTACGCGAAAGAACTGGCTTATAATTACCTAAATTTAAAAGAGAGACTTTATACATTTTCCTGGATAAAATTTGAAACTTTCGACCAGGTTTTAAATAATTTTATGGCTTCTTATTTTGCCGGAGCACTCATCATTCCGAAAAAAGCCATCGAGAATCAACTGAAAACATTTTTTGAGCAAGAAAAATGGGATGGCGATAATTTCAATAAAATGATTGCCCAATTCACCGATTCTCCCGAAACCTATTACCAGCGCCTGACAAACATTTTGCCAAAAGTATTTCATTTAAAAAATTTATTCTTTTTGCGTTTCACCAATAAAAATGGCGAAAATAGGTACAAACTTTCAAAAGAGCTTCATATTACCCAGCAACAGCCGCCGACCGCCAACGAAACTCATGAACGCTATTGCAGAAGGTGGATTTCAATTGATATTTTAAATAGGGTGGGCAAAAATGAAATTATTTCGGATATTCAAGTTTCCAATTATCCGGAAAATGAGTTAAGATATCTAATCATTTCTAGCGCCACCAAAGATCCTTTCAAAGAAAATCACAATAGAAGCATCAGCATTGGATTGCTAATTTCTCCGCTATTAACTAGTAAAATTAACTTTATAAACGATGCTAACATTAAATCTAAAAACGTTGGCGTTACTTGCGAACGCTGTCCAATTTCCGATTGTGATGTTCGGCTTGTTGAAGCTACTGAACTGCAAAAAATAGCCAAAAACGAAGAAATTGCCAAAACGGTTCAACAACTCATAAACGACTATTCCTAAAACTGCATCGGAACTTCAATAAAAATCAATTCGGAAGTACTTTTGGACTTTATTTGAACGCTTTTCACTTCGGAAATTCCGATGGCGTCTCTTTTTCCTGAAATTTCATTTTCAATGTCGATTTCACCTGCTATAACCATCATATACAATCCGTGATTTTCGGATTTTAATGTATAATTAAATTCTGAATTTTTATCCAAATCAATGCGTGAAATTTTTGCGTCCTGGTGAATTTTTAAAGTTCCTTCCAATTTTTCATCAATAGAAGAAACCAATATTTGAAGCTTGTTTTTTCTTTCTGAAGCTTCAAATTGTTTTTGGTCATACCTAGGTTCCACATCATTTTTATCAGGAAAAATCCATATTTGAAACAAATTAATTTCTTCGCTTGATGAATTGTTCATTTCAGCATGTTGCAAACCGTTTCCGGCCGACATCACCTGCACTTCGCCAGTTTCTATGGCAATCCATTTTTTGCCCATAGAATCTTTATGTTTCAAAGCGCCTTTTAAAGGAATGGTAATAATTTCCATATTTTCGTGCGGATGCGTTCCAAACCCCATTCCGCCCTGAATTGTATCATCATTTAAAACGCGTAATGCGCCAAAATTTACTCTTTCGGGATCATAATAATTTGCAAAACTAAAGGAATAATTTGTATTTAGCCATCCATAATTGGCTTGGCCCCTATCAGTTGATTTATAAATTATTTTTTTCATTTTTAAGATTTTTTATCGAATTTTATCAAGTATTTCATTCAATGTTTTTGCTTCTTCTTCCGTAATTGAATTCATTTGGACGCCAAGCTCATCAATATTAATTTTATCCAATAATTTTAAGCCTTTTTCAGAAATTTTCACATAAACCACGCGTCTGTCATTCTCGCAACGGGTTCTTTCAATCAAACCTTTATCGCATAATTTATCCATAAGTCTGGTGGCATTTGGCGATTTTTCAATCATTCTTTCCTTAACCGAATTCACCGTTACGGCTTCATTGGCCCCCTTCAATATTCTTAAAATATTGTACTGCTGATTGGAAATTTTGGAAGGTTTCAGAAATTCATTGCCAACAGTATTAAGCCAATTCGCGGTATATTTAATGTTAATCAGCGCTTTTACGCGTTCATTTGGAAACTTAGAATTGATATCTTTTGCAATATCTCCCATAATTACAGTGCTTTTTCAAATTCATCAACAAGAATTTGAAGGTTAGCTTTTAAATTTGCATTCACGATTTCTCCCGCTTTAAAATTTTCATCGAATGAAGGAAACGGCATACTTCCAATAATATTTCCGCCATTAAACGGAAACCTTTCCAAAGCAATATTCAAAACTGATTCTCCCCCACGAATTCCCGGTGAAGTGCTCAACAACAACATGGGTTTGTTTCTCCAAACCTTGCCATTGATTCGAGACAACCAGTCAAAGGTATTTTTAAAAGCAGCAGAATACGCACCATTATGCTCTGCCAATGAAATTACAAATCCGTCAGCTTTTTCAATAATTTCATTCAAAGCCAAGGCACCTTTTGGAAACCCTTGCTCGTTTTCAACATCTACAGAAAATAAAGGAATGTCAAAATCATTTAAATCCACTTTTGTCAATGTTGCATTTTTCAACAATCCGCCTGCATATTCAGCCAATATTTTATTGATTGAATTTTTGCTGGAACTTCCTCCTATTGTCACAATATTTTTTGTCATAATTTTATCTTTATTTTAATTTATGGGGTAAAATTACAATAATTATTTTTAATTACCCAGGTATTTATTTACAAGGTATTTATATAACGTAGTTTCACATTCATTTTGTACTTTAGCACCTCTTCAAAAGATCAAATTAAAATGGATATCAACTTCAATAAAAACGAAGATTTCAATAAACTTCAATTGGCGGCTCTAAAAAGAAAACTTGTAAAAGTTTATAAAGGCGGCGGTGAAAAAAGAACCGAAAAACACAAAGACAAAGGCAAGTTAACGGCAAGAGAACGCATCAATTATCTTTTTGACGCCAAGAGTAAATCCATTGAAATTGGGGCTTTGGCTGGCGAAAAAATGTACGAAGAACATAGCGGTTGTCCGTCGGGCGGCGTTATTGTCAAAATAGGTTACATCAAAGGAAAACAATGCATCGTTGTTGCCAATGACGCAACAGTAAAAGCCGGTGCCTGGTTTCCCATCACCGGAAAAAAGAATCTACGCGCACAGGAAATTTCCATGGAAAACAAATTGCCTATTATTTATTTGGTAGACAGCGCAGGAGTTTATTTGCCAATGCAAGATGAAATTTTCCCCGATAAAGAACACTTTGGAAGAATTTTCAGGAACAACGCCGTGATGAGCAGTATGGGAATTACACAAATTGCTGCTGTAATGGGCAGTTGTGTTGCCGGTGGCGCATATTTACCAATTATGAGTGATGAATCCATTATTGTAGACAAAACCGGAAGCATATTTTTAGCCGGAAGCTATTTGGTGAAAGCTGCCATAGGAGAAAATGTGGACAATGAAACTTTAGGGGGTGCAACGGCACATTCTGAAATTAGCGGGGTAACAGATTATAAAGCTATTGATGACCATGACGCTCTAGATAAAATAAAAAATATTATTGATAAAATTGGCGATTATAATAAGGCTGGTTTTAACAGAATAGAAACGGTAAATCCGATTGAAAATCCCGAAGAAATTTTCGGCATCTTACCCGCCACAAGAACCGATCAATATGATATGCTTGAAATCATAAAACGTCTGGTCGACAATTCAGAAATTGAGGAATATAAAAAAGACTACGGAAAAACCATTATTTGCGGTTATGCAAGAATTGAAGGCTGGGCCGTGGGAATTGTCGCAAACCAAAGAAAAGTGGTTAAAAACGCCAACAAAGAAATGCAGTTTGGTGGCGTCATTTATTCGGATTCTGCAGACAAAGCAACACGATTTATAGCAAACTGCAACCAGAAAAAGATTCCGTTGGTTTTTTTACAGGATGTTACCGGATTTATGGTTGGCAGCAAAAGCGAACACGGCGGCATTATAAAAGACGGTGCCAAAATGGTAAATGCGGTAAGCAATTCTGTAGTTCCAAAATTTACGGTGGTCATAGGCAACTCATACGGCGCAGGAAATTACGCTATGTGTGGCAAAGCTTATGATCCAAGACTTATTTTTGCCTGGCCTTCTGCCCGACTTGCAGTGATGGGCGGTGAGCAGGCTTCAAAAGTGTTGTTGCAAATTGAAACAGCTTCCTTAAAAAATAAAGGAGAAGAAATTACCAAAGAAAAAGAAGAAAAAATATTGGAATCCATTCAGCAAAAATACGACACACAAACATCGCCCTATTACGCCGCAGCACGTTTATGGACCGATGGTGTGATTAATCCGTTAGACACCAGAAAATGGATTGCCATGGGTATTGAAGCAGCAAATCATGCACCCATTGAAAAACAATTTAACTTAGGAATAATTCAGGTTTAAAATTATTGTAAATACCTTTTGTAATAATTACCTTTACAGCACATAAAAATATAGAAAACAGCATGGGAAGAGCCTTCGAGTTTAGAAAAGGAAGAAAATTGAAAAGATGGGCTGCTATGGCAAAAACCTTTACCAGAATTGGTAAAGATATTGTGATGGCGGTAAAAGAGGGCGGACCAAATACCGATAGCAATTCACGTTTAAGAGTAGTCATCCAGAATGCCAAGGCAGCCAATATGCCTAAAGAAAATGTTGAGCGCGCCATTAAAAATGCAACCGATAAAGATACTGCCAATTACAAAGAAGTATTATTCGAAGGCTACGCACCACATGGAATTGCACTCGTTATTGAAACGGCAACTGACAACAATAACAGAACCGTTGCCAATGTAAGAGCGGCTTTTAATAAATGTAACGGAAACATGGGAACTTCAGGATCTGTTGTTTTTATGTTTGACCATATGTGTAATTTCAGAATAAAAGCTGAAGACCTTAAAATGGATTTGGAAGAATTTGAATTGGAACTGATTGACTTTAATGTTGAAGAAGTTTTTGAAGATGAAGACGGAATTCTTATTTACGCACCTTTTGAACAATTTGGAGCCATCCAAAAATATCTTGAAGAAAATAATTTAGAGATTCTTTCCTCAGATTTTGAAAGAATTCCCACCACAACCACCAAACTTAATGAGGAAGAGCAAGCAGATGTTGAAAAATTATTAGACCGTTTGGATGAAGAGGATGATGTGCAAAACGTATATCACTCGATGCAAATGTAATTATCATGATTTTGTTTGGCAAAAAATTTTCGGAATTAAAACAGGAAACACCCAAGGAAATAATTTGCCCAAACTGTCTTACAGAAAACACAACAAAAATCTCTGTAATAGGAGCTTACAAACACCTTTTTCACATTCCGTTTATTTCCGGAGGAAAATATGGGGCTTCTGTTTGCACAAATTGCAATCACACTTTTAAATTTCCTACTATGCCAATGTCCATAAAATTGACTTATTATGAAATGAAAGAATCCGCAAAAACCCCTTTATGGTTTTATACCGGTTTAATAGGCGTAAAAATGCTGGTTTTGATTAAAATATTTAGCAGGTATTTTTAATTTTTGTTAAAAAACTGGAAACTATTCACCAAACTTACACAAACTTAAGGTTTTTGTTCTGTCAATTTTTTTTGTTTCTGTTTCCATAAAATTTTCTAAAAAACAGATTTCCTTAGGAATTTCATAGGCTGAAAGTGTTTTTAAATGCTGAATTTCCTTTAGCAAATCATCATTTTTAATACCTTCACAAATCAAAATTAGTTTTTCACCTAATACAACATTAGAAATTCCAGCTACAAAGAACCTGTTTTTTAATATTTTCGCTAATTTTTCTTCAATTTGTTCAGGAATTAATTTTACGCCTCCAGAATTAATTACGTTATCGATTCGTCCCAGCCATTTGAATTCTGTTGGAGAAATGAGTTCAACCAAATCGTTGGTAATCACTTTTTCTTCTGAAATTTTTGGAGCGTCAATGACCAGACAACCTCTTTTATCGACAGAAATTTTAATGTTTGGCAATATTTTATAATGAGATGCTGAAACAAGTTCAGCATAACGTAATTGGTTCATTCTTTTGACGGCGATATGCGTAATGGTTTCTGTCATTCCGTAAGTGGCAAAGATCTCTGTTTCCACACTTTGAATTTTATTCAACAATTCTTCTGAAACCGTTCCGCCGCCAACAATCAGTTTTTTTATTTTATGAATATCCTCTAAAGAATTGTGCAATTGCATAGGAACCATTGCAGAAAAATCATATTGTTTTTCTAAGTTTTTTAATGGATTTGAGGCTGGTTCCACAACATCTAAATGCCAACCCAAAGTTAGTGCCCTCACCAGCATCATTTTACCGGCAATATAATTTGGAGACATACACAACAAAGCCGTTGTTTTTTCAGGCAAATCAAAATATTCACCCGTAGCTTTGGCGCTATTTATCATGGATATTTTTTGCAGCGGTACGATTTTCGGATTTCCGGTTGAACCTGAAGTTTTTACTTCAACAAAAGATTTATCATTAAACCAATCCATTAAAAATTCAGCCACTTCGGCAGAAATTTCTTTGGAAAAATCAATCAGCTCTTCTTTGGAATTAAATGATTTTCCCTGCAATTTAAATGCGATATGAAATGGACTTTTTATCAATGGTTTATTCGTGTATTTGTTTAAACGTTTATTTGTTTATTTGTGTAACTGTTTATTTTATCAATTAACTAATCACCATAATTAAACTTTTCTCCGTTCTAATTTTAATTCCCCTTCGAGGGGTAGAGGGATTTAATTAAGCAATAAACTCTTCTTCTTTAAATTCTATCGGTTTAAACACGTGTCCAAATAATTTTTCTTTCCAATTTGTCCAACCGTATTTTTTTGAAAATATGATTAAAATAATCGGATACAATACAAATACCGGCACAAACATTTCATAACCAACAGAAGGTTCAGATATATCAATAAATAAAGCTTCTGTTTGGAAAGCCGCCCAATTGGATGTAACTAAAGTCGCTGCAAGTATATTGTTTGCAGCATGAAAACCTAAGGACAACTCTATTCCTTCATCCATTAAAGCAAAAACCCCTAATAGCAAACCTGTTCCTATATAATAAACCATTGTTATCCATCCTAATTTTTCCACTTCAGGATTTGTCCCATGTAACAAACCAAAAATAAGCGAGGTTAAAATTAATGCCATAAACGATTTTTTAAACCAAGTACCAAATCCTTGCATTAAATAGCCCCTAAACAAAACTTCTTCCATACTTGTTTGAATTGGCAACAACAAAAATGAAATTAACATTAAAATTAAGAAAGGAACTGGCTTAAAGTTCCAAACATAATCTTCAGGAGTCATAAAATAGTTAATGATAAAAATGACAATCCCAATTATAAACCAAACTGAAAAAGAAAATAAAATTCGATTCCAGTCCAATTTATCCCTGCTCGTTAAAACAGTCAATATTTTTCGCTTATGAATAAATTTAACTCCTAAGAATAAAAAACAAAGACCTCCAAAAAACATAAAAATTAATAATATTAAATACAGGTTTGAATTTATGCCTAAAGAAGTAAAAGATGTTGCCATTGAACTCAAAAACATTTCCATATTATCCGCATAATAATAGGCAACTCCCACTAAAGGAGTAATCCCAATAATTTGCCATCCGACTAATAACAATATAATTGTCGCTGCATAAGCCCACCATTCATTATTTCCTTTGTATGCTTGTTGTATAAATTTCATAAGTAAACAATTACATTAAATTTAAATTCCATTTTTTATTTGCGTTGTAAAACAAGTATTCGCTATTAACCTCTAACGGGCTCTCAAAATTATTGGTAAATAAACTGCCAGTTCCCAAACCTTGCGGCATTTTGTTTTTTAAAGTGTATGTCCATTGCGCAATGGCATTTAACCCAATATTGCTCTCCAGTGCCGAGGTAATCCACCAGCCAATATTTTGTTTTTTGGCAAGTTGAATCCACTGTTCACTTCCTTTATATCCTCCAATCAGACTGGGTTTTAGAATAATGTACTGCGGTTTTATAATTTGTAAAATGTCCTGCTTTTTAGTTAGCTCAAAAACACCAATTAATTCTTCATCCAATGCGATAGGCAATGGTGTTTTTGAACACAATAATGCCATTTCATCAATTTGTCCTTGTTTAATGGGCTGTTCGATGGAATGGAGATTAAAGGCTGACAATCTTTTTAGTTTTTCTAAAGCTTCTGAAGGTTTAAATGCGCCATTGGCATCAACCCTAATTTCAATTTCTTCGGAAGGAAATTCATTTCGGATACGTTTCAATAATGCAATTTCCGTATCAAAATCAATGGCGCCAATTTTCAATTTAATCGTTGTAAAACCAGCATTTAATTTTTCTTTAATTTGTTGTTGCATAAAAGCTTCAGTTCCCATCCAAATTAAACCGTTTATTTTTATGCCATCTTCAGATTTTGTAAATTTTGTAGGAAATAATTCAAAAGGATTTTTTTGCTGAACTGACAAAAGTGCCTGTTCCAAACCAAACTGAATGGAAGGAAACTCGGTGAGTTCCATCAGTAATTCTTCTTTATTTCTATAGATATTTTCGCAAAGCCAAGTTAATCTGGCTTCATAATCTTCCCGGTCATCAATGCTCAAGCCTTTAAAAACAGCACATTCTCCATAACCTATTCTTTCATTATCAACTAGTTTTAAAAAATAAGTTTCTTTGGTTCGCAAAACACCTCTTGATGTTCCACTTGCCTGCTTAAAATTTAGAAGATATTTTTGGTAAAATGCTTTCATCTGTTTAAATTTTATTTTTTAGCGGAAACAGATGCTGTTCGCCATTAATCATTTTTTTGTATATCAAAATTTGTAATGCTCGTTTCATCTGTTTAAATTTTATTTTTAGCGGAAACAGATGCTGTTCGCCATTAATCATTTTTTTGTATATCAAAATTTGTAATGCTCGTTTCATCTGTTTAAATTTTATTTTTTAGCGGTAACAGATGCTGTTCGCTATTAATCATTCCTTTGTATCAAAATTTGTTATGCTTGTTTCATCAATTTTATTAAATGCGAAAGGTACAACTATTTGAAAATTTATTTTATATTGCTAAAAGAAATTAAAACTGTTTTATGGACTTGCCGCATATCCCAAATTTAATTTATTACGCCATTCCTTTTTTTATTGTAACAGTTTATTGAAGGAATTTCCATTTTTAGAAAAGATCCTGAAGGCTATAATATTAAAGACACCTTCGCTTCTTTAACCATGGGCATTGGAAATGTGCTGGTTAATTTATTAAGCAAATTGTTGGTAGTTTTTGCCATCACGTTTTTATATGAAAATTTCAGAATAGCCACCATTCCGTTTACTTGGTGGGCGTGGCTGTTGATTTTGTTTGCCGATGATTTTTGTTATTACTGGGCCCATAGAATTGGTCACGAAAGTCGATTTTTTTGGGCATCGCACATCATTCACCATTCCTCACAAAAATATAATTTAAGCACCGCTTTGCGCCAAACTTGGACTGGTGGGTTTTTTACATTTATTTTTTATCTGGCCTTGCCTTTTTTTGGTTTTCATCCCTTAATGATTTTTACGCAGATGTCTGTCAGTTTAATTTATCAATATTGGATTCATACCGAGTTAATTGACAAAATGCCCCGCTGGTTTGAAGCTATTTTCAACACGCCTTCACATCACCGAGTTCATCACGGATCAAATCCGTTGTATTTAGACAGAAATTATGCGGGAATTTTAATTATCTGGGACAAACTATTTGGCACTTTTCAGCCGGAAATAAAAGAAGAAAAAGTCATTTACGGATTGCATTCAAACATAAACACCTACAATCCAATAAAAATTGCGTTCCACGAATGGATTGCTGTTTTTAAAGACGCTTTTTCAGCCAAAACTTCTTTTTTAAACAAACTAGCTTATTTTATTAAACCGCCTGGATGGAAACACGACGGTTCAGGAATTTTATCAGACAGCATAAGAGAAGAATGGATAATGACACAACAAAAAGAGTCGGCCATAAAATAAAGCCATTACTAAAAAAGAGTTTTCTATAATTTTAAATTGTCACCAATTTCTAATAAATGCAATTCTTTTTTTGCATTGGTAAACTTTTCAAAAGCTTCTTTATGGTCAATTTTTATGTAGCCAAAAGTGTCAAAATGAACACCCAAAACTTTATTGCAACCCAAAAATTTAGATGCAATAGTGGCTTCATCTATGCCCATAGTAAAATTATCGCCAATCGGTAAAATTGCCAAATCGAGTTCGCCAATCACCTGGGGAATTAATTTCATATCGTAGGTTAAAGCGGTATCTCCGGCTATGTATATCCTATGATGACTGGTTTCTATAACAAAACCTCCCGGTTGTCCTCCATAACTTCCGTCAGGAAAAGAACTGGAATGAACTGCATTGGTATAATGAACCGTTCCAAAATCAAAAGTCCATTTTCCTCCGTGGTTCATAGGATGACCTTTTATTCCTTTGTTTTCAAAATAAGTTACTATTTCAAAATTTGAAATAACTATGGCTCCGGTGCGTTTGGCAATGGCTTCAACATCTAAAATATGGTCCTGATGCGCGTGGGTAATTAAAATATAATCGGCCTGCAATTTGTTTACATCAATGTTTTTGGCCAATTCATTGCCTGAAATAAAGGGATCAATTAATAGCGTTTTGTCTTTTGTTTCTATACTCAGACTTGAGTGACCTAAATAGGTTATTTTCATGGTAAGTTGTGTTAGATGATACACTGCAATTTAACAAAAAAAATCCATAAAAAAACCACGAAAAATTAATTTTCCGTGGTTTCAAACAAACAAATAAGTAAAGTTTATGAATTAAAACTTGTACTTGAGATAGGTAGTGAAATTTCTACCTGTTTCGTAAATATGTCCTGATGAGGTATTTGAATTTTGATAAGAATAGTTTAAATGTTCATAATAGGCTTTATCAAAAATATTTAATACCGCAAATCCAATTGAAAAATTAGGGAATGGTATTACTCCAGCTCTTAAATCCAATGTTCCAAAACCGGGGGTTTTTTCTTCCATAAATGAAGCTGAAATTCTATTCTGTTCGGCTACCAATCTTGAATTTAAGGCTATCCAAAATTTATTTTCTTCAAACTTAAGGCCCAAATTTGCCATAAAAGGAGGAATTTGTGCCAACGGCTCATCCAAATCTTCATTTTGGGCACGTGTATAAGACAGCTCTGAGGTAAATGATAATTTATCTGTTGCGCGCATCTTAAAATTAAACTCAAACCCGCTTTGTGAAGCTTTATCAATATTGATAAATTGTTTGGCGTAAATTGGTGGCGTTGTTGGCATAAATTTTCTTGGAATATCTGTATTTATTACGCCATAAATATAATCTTCCAGAAAAGAATGAAATACAGAAGCCCCAATTTCAAAGGTTTCAAATTTCTTTAAAAATGAAAGTTCTATCTGGTTGTTAATTTCTGGTTTCAGATTTGGATTTCCAACATATTCATAAGGATCAACACCAACGTTGAAATGATTGATAAAACGTTCTGTCATTGACGCCGTTTTAATTCCTCTACCAATGGCAAATTGAGCCTGAAATCCGTTTTTACGATATTTTACAGAGGCATTTCCTCCAATATCCACTTCAGATTCATCCTTAATTTCGCCGCCATATAATGCTTCAAAATCGGCAGCCGGATCATTTAGCGATGCTGTAATAAAATCGGCTCTGACACCTGCTGTGAATGTTGTGTAATCAGTAATTTTTATTTTTTCTTCCGCAAAAACACCTATATCATTTAAATCGGCATCCTGCCAAATTTTATCCACAAAAGTCATTGGCATTGGCAATACATTCCCGTTCATTATTTTTACAATCCGTGTCCGGTCTCCTTTTCTGTTAATTAAATTGGCATCGATTCCTGCAAACAGTTTTGAATTGTCTGACGTATTAAATACCATTTCCGCTTTACCACCATAAGTAAAAGATTCCACAGGTGATTTTGCATCTATTGCCATAAAACTAGGACGATTTTCATTGGTCATTAAATGGTCTACGGCAGAATAAAAAGCCTTCAACGTAAAACTGCTTATTTTTTCTGAAATATTATTAAATTTATAATCTACCCCTGCCAAAAAACTATCGTCATAGGGGGAATCCATCGGCAAACCGGCGTGGTCAATGTCACGCGCAAAAGATTGCCTCCAACTGAACTGCAGACGTTGGTTATCGGTTGGATTAACACCAACTTTAACCGAATAATCCGTTGTTCTGAAAGAAGATGGCACTTCATGATTATTACCGTCGGTATAATCACCGAAATCCCTATAAGAACCATTCAACTGAATGTAGAATTTTCTGGCAACATAAAGCAATGATGCGCCATTCACTAAATTTCCGCCATTGGTTTCATAACCGCCTTCAACACTGCCATGAAAACCAAATTCATTTTTTGTCGGATTTTTTGAGACTAAATTTATAATTCCGCCAAAATTTTGTCCGAACCGAACGGTAAAAGGTCCTTTTACAATCTCGATTTTTTCTATTTCTTCCGGAATTACGTGTGTCGTGATAGGATCCATTCTGTTCGGACAGGCATTCATTATTTTCATACCACCGTCATACTGAATATTTAGTTGCTCATATTTGAAGGAACGAAAAACAGGTTCAGACGCATAAGCACCGCGCTTAACAATCCCAAAACCTTGTATGTCTTTAAATAAATGTCCGACGCTTCGTGGCTGGCTTATTTTTTTTTCAGCATCATTGATTACAGTAGATTGGGAAATATCTCGCAACGGATTGGCGTCCACAATAATTTCACTTAAATCTATTTGGGCCGATTGCATTTTAATCAGCATTTCGTTTTGCAATTCCACCACGATGGTTTTGTAATTTAGGTGTGCTATCTCTGCTTTATCGCCTTCTTTCGCCTGAATAGAAAATTCACCATTTGCATTTGAAACGGTCACCGATTTATTTTTAAGCAATTTAATGGTTGTATATTCTATCGGATTATTCTTTTCTTCCGATAGAATTTTTCCACTTATTACAACAGATTGCGAATAGGATGTCGCAATGCTAAACACAACCAATATGATTGGTATTATAATATTTTTCATTTGATAATTTCGTTTGATATTTGTTATTTCAACCCAATAATTTATCCGAATCCATATTTATTATATGTCCAGAACTAGCCTAAGATTACCTTTTATCAAAAAATAGATAAATGTTGAAAATTATTAGCTTTTCATATATTTGTTAATTGCTTTATATTTAGTAATTTAAATATTGAAAATCCATCAAAACCATAATTTGTCCAAAAAACAACGATTTATGAAACACAACACGTTAAATATTGGTTTATAGAACTATTGTTTTGTCAATTGAATTTTAAAAATAATTGAACCAAAAGATAAATTTATAGCTGAAAATTTCAGGAATTAAATTAAATAAAAGCGTAACTGATAAAATTAGGAAACGAATTGAGGCGGTTTCAATAAAGAGTTATAGAAATCCTGTGAAGTGTATTTATTAACAAAAAATCTATGCGTTTGGTTTTCGTCGAAGTTTTTAACCGCATAAGAAAATTGATCCAACGGCGAAATTGGATATTTCTCAAAATCAATTTGAGGAATGGTAGATTTATGATTGTGATTGCTGTGATTTGATTTGTTAAGCTGCTTTTCTAAATAACACTTACCATTACACTCTAAATAAGGCTTGTCTCTGTTTTCACAAAGTACGTTGGCGATATAATCATAATTGGCATAATACTCCATTATTGGAACAAGTGGACGAACCATTGCCAATATATAAAGTAAATAAAAAAATATGCCTAAAAATTGATTTTTCATGCTTGCATTAAATACTAGACAAATGTATCTTTTATTTTTTATTTACAAAGTGATAATAGTGACTTTAATCAGCCAAAAATATACCCAAGCCAAATAATATTGCAAACAAAAAAGTGCTTATTGCCAATTTTTTTAATTCAGGATCCAAAAGAATGGATCTTTTATTGCGATACACCACCAAAAAATGTTTGCTAATTGGAATATAGGCCAGCAAAAATAAAAATTGATGCCAAGATTTGTAATAAAACAAGGTGTATAATAATGCAAACAAAAATGAAGCAATCAACAAATAATAATGATAATATTTGGCGAACTCCACCCCTATTTTTACAACTA
>Ga0314774_1000382_pt1 | contig 37329 bp, 33 predicted proteins | sample MetaGCBIA2018_FD_204515 | JGI IMG/M metagenome (GOLD analysis project Ga0314774, IMG submission 204515) | Cryopeg brine microbial communities from Beaufort Sea near Barrow, Alaska, United States - CBIA 2018 | ecosystem: Environmental > Aquatic > Marine > Coastal | place: USA: Alaska | collected... | reverse complement strand
GCTAGACTTAGGATCTAGTGCCGCAAGGTGTGGGAGTTCGAGTCTCCCCGCCTGTACAACGAGAAAAGCTCCTCAGTAATGAGGGGCTTTTTCTATTATTAATGGAATATTTTAAGGAACGAGACGAAAAAGCCGACTTTAACGAGTCGGCTTTTTCTGTTTAGGTACAACATAGGTACGACCGAGTACAACTTATAATCAACCTCCGTTAAATCAATAAACTCTTCTTCACTATTCTATAATTCCCATCCTATTGAATTCCTGAAGTTTAAAACGAGTATTGATAATTAAGAGGCTAAGATACAGCGCCGATATAAACTTTAAAACCTTTCAGAAATAATATTGCTTTCAATTTTGCCTTAAATATTGCCAAAAAACGCTAAATACTGGCTTGTTTTAAGCTAAAAAGTAGATTTGATAGCTATTTTAACGTGTAGCTGGAACTTGATGACAACCAAAAACTTTTAATAGGTAGAAAATTGTTAGATTGGTTATTTATACATAATAGGGACAAGTCTATTAGTAGGTTACTCATTTGTAAAGCATTTAAAGAATGACGGTTACAGAAAATGAAATGCAAGAAGATTATAAAAATCGGATTAACCGGGTTTTTCAATTTATTGATGAACACTTAGACGCTGATTTGTCATTGCATACGATTGCTGAAATTGCTTTTTTCTCCCCTTTCCATTTTCATAGAATTTTCAAGTTTATTACAAACGAAACCTTATTTGAATATGTAAGCAGACAAAGGATTGAAAAATCAGCGTTGGACCTGTTGCATAAAAATAGCACAACAACTGAAATCGCACATAAATATGGGTTTAGTGATAACTCATCATTTTCAAGAGCTTTTAAAAAGAAATTCGGAATAGGTCCAACAGAATTTAAAAAGCAAAATCGAAATAGATATAGCAAGATTCGTCAACTTGATAGCAGGAAAGGACAAGAATATCCTGATTACGAAAAATACATTTGCATCATTACTAATCTTCAAAATTGGATAAAAATGAATGCAAACATTGGAATCAAAAAAACATCAAAAATGGATTTGGCGTATGTGTCAAGTATTGGACCTCAAAATCTGCAAACTGCGTATCAAAAACTAATAAAGTGGGCAACACCACAAGGTTTGATAAATGAGCAAACTAAAATGGTTACAATATATCACGACAGTTTTAAAGTTACGGAAGCTAATAAAGTAAGATTGAGTGCTTGCGTCCTCCTAAGTAAACCTCTTGAAACGTCAGGAGAAATTGGACTGACTTCAATTAAAGAAGGAAAATTTATTGTTGGTAGTTTCAAAATTGGACTAACCGATTTTGAAAAATCTTGGACTGGATTATTTATCTGGATGAATGAAAACGGATATAAAAAGGCTGATAAAAACCCTTTTGAGATTTATCATAATAATTTTAATGACCATCCTGAAAAGAAAGCCATTGTTGACTTTTATATACCTATTGAATAAAAACGCCTTAGAAAACTGGTAGCTGTTTCTACAGCCTTAATAGCTTGCTTGTATTCCTGCTTTTTCAGTAATTGAAGGCTGTGAGAACTTAATAGCATGTAAATTGTTAGACTAGTGATTTTTAAAAGAGGGATAAACCTACTGGTACGTTTATCCATACTTTAGCAGTAATATGACAGACACAATCGAACACAATAAAATAAGTTGGAAAAGAATACTACTATTTTTCATTATTGCGACTGTAATATCTAATATTTTCAGATTTGATATTTTCGAACTCAAATCTGAATTAGAACAACTCCCTACTTGGGTATTTATCTTGATTACTATTTTTCTTGAAGGTAGCGGAGTTGTTATAGGTGCATTAATTGCTATTTTCCTTTTGAAAAAACACAGAAAAACAGAGATAACTCTTTTCGGAACATCAAAATTCAAAAGTCTTTTAATGGCAATAATACCAATTACCATTTTAACAATAATTGGAGTAAATAATGAATTTAAACTGGAATCGCACTTTTACGGATTTATTTCTATAATCGGAACTTTAATCTATTGCATAATGGAAGAATATGGTTGGAGAGGTTACTTGCAAGAAGAATTGAAAACATTAAAGCCTTGGCAAAAATATCTGATAATTGGAATTATTTGGTACTTATGGCATTTAACTTTCTTGACTAAAGCAACTATAGGAGACAATCTTTTCTTTTTGGCAATGATGATTTTTGGTAGCTGGGGCATTGGACAAGTAGCGGAATTGACAAAATCAATATTGGCTAGTGCTTGTTTTCATTTGATTATCCAAATTATGATGTTTAATTCGCTAATCAAAAATGGAATTAATGGAACCGAAAAGCTAATTATTTTAATAGTTTCAATCGGAATTTGGATTCTAATTATAAAGAAATGGAAAGAAAAAAATACTATTGCTAACACCGGGACCGTGGCACAATAGCCACAATGCTATAAGCCATAGTTTCTTCCCAGCCCTTTTGGAAAATCTTACGGATTTCCTCCGCCGATTTCTTGTTGTTATCTTAGTTGTAAAATCACGCTACGGCGCATAGCCTAAACCATAAGCTGAAAAAACGAATCGAATGGTAAATTGAAATTAAAAACTGACCCTAAAGTAGAGGCCATTTTTGCGAATTATCCTGACTCTGTTAGGGATAAGATGCAATATTTACGGCAATTGGTAATAGAAACAGCAGAAGAGACCGAAAGTGTAAATCATTTGGAGGAAACCCTAAAATGGGGAGAACCTAGTTTTGTCACTAAAAACGGTAGTACACTGCGAATGGATTGGAAAGAAAAAATGCCCAATCAATATGCAATGTACTTCCAATGCACAAGTAGATTGGTAGACACTTTCCGACTGGTTTTTGATGATAAATTTCAATTTGAGGGAAAACGTGCAATCGTTTTTCAGTTAAATCGAAAAATTCCTGAATCCGAATTAAAAGAATGTATTAAAGCATCTTTGATCTATCACAAGGTAAAGGGACTACTTACATTGGGAATTTGAGCGTTGAATAGAAAAAGCTAGTGGCTGCCAGAGTGTATAAGCCATGGCGGGGTTTGGGCCTACTCGGAAAATCCTTTCGGATTTTCCTGCGCAGTTGCACTTTTGGATTCGTGCGTGAAGAGTCGCGCCACTTCTCATAACCATAACATTGCCCCTTATGTTGAATGCAGCAGAGGAGATCTTGTAACAAAAGTCTTATTTAGAAGACTTACTTAAAAGCTTTTAAATATGAAAAATACAATTGGCCTTTTACTGTTTATCCTTGGAACTTCTACGCAGATAACTGGCCAAGAAATACCATTGAGTCCGAAGAACAATCCTGCCGATATGGGTTTAATCAAACCGGAAGACTCTAAAATGTCCAGGTCCATGGTCAAGGATTCAACCGAAATTCAAATAGGAGAAGTACAAACCAGAATTCGAAAAGAAAAAGACAAAATATATATTATAACAACTGTCGATATGGAACGGTCACCCAGTAAATGGATCGACAGTACGGTGGTCAGTAAGCTCGACTTTGAACCTATTTACCATTCTTCATTCAATCAGCAAAGGGATATGGTTTTGAAATTTGGCGATAAAATAACTGGTTATTATTTGGACAAACAAACCAATACTAGAACTCAGATTTCTGAAGAGGCCGACAGCCCATTTTTTGACAGTAATTTTTATCCGCAACTAATAAGATTTCTTCCTTTGAAGGAAGGTTATTCAAACACTATCTGGATTTTTGATTACAATCCAAAATCAAAAACAGGGGTTATGACCGCAACAATCAAAAACACCGAAAATACGACCACGGAGTACCGCGGAGAGACAAAACAGGTCTGGAAGGTTGTGACTACCGATGAGATTTCAGGCAATTCTGCCACAAGCACCTATTACATAGATATCTCAACAAGGAAAATACTAAAACAAGAAATTGATTTTGGCGGTCGAAAAATGATAATGAGATTGGTTGAATAGAAAAAACACGGTGTACAAGAAAGGTAGCCGTTGCACCTTGAAGAGCCCGTTCAGAATATTATACATATCAAAGATACATTTCATTAGGGTCTTTTCTAATGATCTTCGTTTAAATGAACTTTAGTAGGCAGGGAAATTGATTTGAATTATGGATAATTTTTTGAATGATCGTAAAATGTCCTAATACAACGTCACCCTAAACCTGTTTCAGGGTCTCACCACATGATTTGCTTATAATCAGACTCAAGATGTGATGCTGAAATAAATTCAGCATGACGAAAACTTATTTAGGACTAATTACGGATATACAAATAATTTTTATTGAATTCTCAATTACCTCATAATGTTGTTTTTGGGTGTTGAATCGTTGATAAACATTCAATACCTTATAACTTGCCCGGCATTCTATGTGGGATCAATGCATCAAGCCATCGTCACCGGCAACTTTATGATTGTAGTTATAATAAATCCGGCCACATGCTATAAAAATGTGATCCCCTCTTTTTTTGAAGCGTCACCCACGTTGTTCTGTGATACTGATTTTTAGTTTCCCCTTCGGGGTTGAGCTTTGTGATTTTGACCTCCCCGCACAGAATTAGCCCGTTTGAAAGTGTGGTTTTCCAGCGTATAAATTAACTTTAATAAAATTACGCAAAGCAAAAATTTTGGGTATTTAAACCCACGGTTATTTAGACTTTGCAAAACAGTAAATTGGCGTTTAAAGATGTCTATTAAAATCCTGTCGCTGTCCTAAAATGCGGACGACAAATATGCCGTTTTTGGTTGGTTCATAAAATATTGTGTGCGCTTTGAAATTATACTTTTTTAATGGAGGTGCATATTCAGAAACACTACGCCCAATTTCGGGACTGTCGGCAAGAGTCTGTAAAAACTGTAACAATTCGGTAACATAATCATGCGTCTGCGATTCGCCCCAGGTCTCCAAAGTATAATCCACTATATCATCGATATCGCTATCTGCTTTGGGCGATAAATTATAACTAGACATTCCTCGTGCCCTGCATTCCGCTGTTTTTGCGATTTTTGGCAGCCTCAACAATTTCATCAACAGACCTAAGCTTAGTGCTCATACCACTATCATAACCTTCTTGTATAGCCGCTTTGGTGATTAAATACTCCCTATTGCGTTCCTCATCTAAACGTATTAGATGCCGCATATATTCGCTATCATTGGCAAACCCACCATTTTCAATCTGTCTCTTTATCCATTGCTCTTGAGCGGTGGTTATAGTCAGTGATTTTCTAATTGTAGCCATAATTAAAACTTTATTTACATACAATATACGCAAAAAAACATACTATCAGCATACGGTTTGTTGGATTATTGTCAAAATACAGGATTTAAGAGCCTTTAAGTAGTACTAATCAACCCCACCATTATTTGGACTTTCCAAAGTTCCTTTCCCCATACCTATAATCATACTTTTCAGGATACCCTCCAGAGGGTCTTTATATCCATATACAACCTCTCACCAAAGATTGTGAGTAGTAAATGTTTAAATTGCTATAACCCGTTGTTATGCAACATTAGAAAAAAATGACAAATAATATTACAACTTTAATTTTATTGCTTGTTGCCACTTCTTTGTACGCCCAAAAACCAAGGGCAAGAGATTTGGGAATTCCCTTTGAAGGAATTACCGGAACCTATAATGCAATAACTGATGTTAAAGGAGTGTCTGTTGGATATTCTACAATAATTTCTGGAAGCGGAAATAATAAATTGGGTCAAGGTTCTATAAGAACTGGTGTTACGGCCATATTTCCAAGTGGAAAAAAGAAAAAACCATTATATGCCGATTGGTACAGTTTGAATGGAAATGGTGAAATAACCGGAACTACTTGGATTACCGAATCCGGATTTCTGGAAACACCAATTATGCTTACAAATACTTTTAGCGTTGGAACGGTAAGATAGGCAACTTTAAAATGGAGGGTAGATACGTCTTGGAGTGATGATGATTGGTGGTGGGCTTTTCCCGTAGTTGCTGAAACATACGCCGGATTTCTAAATGACATTTATGGATTTCAGGTTAAGGAAAAAAATGTTTTAGAAGCTATTAACAACACTACAATTAAAAAAGTCGAAGAAGGCAATGTTGGCGGAGGAACTGGAATGATGTGTTTTGGCTTTAAAGGCGGTATTGGGACTTCTCCCGAGTTCTGAAATTCCCCGATACAACATTAACGGTCGGGGTTTTGGTTCAGTCAAATTTTGGAGACAAAAAACGATTCAAAATTGACGGCGTTCCAGTTGGCAAAGAATTGAAGGACACTTTGAATATTGAATTCAACGCACCACCAGAATCAAGACGACAAAACGGAGATGGCTCTATAATCGTTGTTATTGCAACTGATGTTCCTTTACTTCCTTATCAATTAAAGAGAATTACAAAAAGAGTTCCAATTGGTATTGGTAAATTGGGTGGTATTGGAGCCAATGGTTCAGGCGATATTTTCATAGCCTTCTCTACAGCCAATGAAGACGCATATATAAGAGAAAGCAAAACAACTGTTGAAACTATAGCCAACGATTGGATTAACGATGTATTTGAAGCGACCATTCAAGCCGTTGAGGAAGCTGTTATCAATGCAATGGTTGCCGCCGAAACAATGGAAGGGAATAATGGAAATAAAGTTTATGCATTACCGCACAAAAGGCTAATTGAAATAATGAAAAAATATAACCGAATAGAATGATGTACTTAACAACGTTTGTGCAACATTTGAAAAAAACACCATACATATGACAATCAAGGCAAGAATCTATCTAACAACCATAATTTTATTCACAGCGATTTTAGCTTTTGGACAATCCAATAGTAACAAAGAACTTAAAATTGCTTCATTTCTTGACAGTTTAAGCCAAGATGATTTTTCTGGAACAATCTTGGTTGCTCATAATGACGAAATAATCGAAAAAAGAGCATATGGGTTTTCAAGTATTGAATTTAAGGCAAAAAATAATGCAAACACTAAATTCAACATTGCCTCTATCACAAAAATGTTTACTGCTGTTGCGACATTACAATTATATGAACAAGGAAAATTAAAATTAAACATTCCCATTGGCGAATATTTACCTGATTACCCCAATAAACTTGTAAGAGATTCCGTAACGGTTCATCAGTTACTGACACACACTTCAGGACTTAATAATTTTTATATGGCAGATCTGGATGAGATAAAGAATTCGGAATACAAGAAAATTTCAGATTTTGTTCCACTTTTCGTAAACGATACACTTTTATCAAAACCAGGAACCAAATATGATTATAGCGGAACAGGGTTCGTGGTTCTCGGTCTGATAATAGAAAAAGTATCGGGTAAGAACTATTATGACTATTTGAGAGATAATATTTTCAGACCCGCTGCAATGCCTAACACAACCGAATTGGAAATCGATTCTATTGTGAGCAATAAGGCAAATGGATATACCTCAATGTTTGGACAAAACAACTTCTTAAAAAAGAATGACTATTATTTAACAAAAGCATCGCCGGCAGGATTTTATTACTCTACCATAGAAGATTTATTCAATTTTTCAAAAGCTTTAAGAAACTATAAACTTTTACAAAAAGAGACAACTGCGTTGATGTTCAAACCAAAAGTGAAAGGGTATAATACACATTTAGGGTATGGAATTGATGTTGACCAAAGATATAATCAAACAATTCTGGGCCATAGTGGTGGTTGGTACGGTATTAGGTGCGAGTTAATGGATTTTATGGATGATCAATACTCCATTGTCGTTTTATCAAATATTGATAGTGACGAAGAATCAGGAGCTTCAAAAGTCATTGGTGATCTTAAAGAACTTATTGCAGACAAGAAACCTGAAAATTAACGCAATACATCACGGGAAAAAAAACGGTGGGTAACAAAATATATAAGCAATAGCTTGGTCTATAACTATTTAGAAAATCTATGGATTTTCTTTAGCCAGTTTTATTTGGAGAGGTTCGTGCTTTAACACGCCACAGCTCATATCCATCAATATTGTAAGTCATTTAAGGAAACCGACAAGAATTTGAAATTAAGAATGAAAAACACAATTACGCAATAAAAGTGGAGTGGATAGGAAACGAGGGAAACGGAACTTTGAATTACAAGTCTTATAACAGAAATCATAAAATCATTGCAGACGGAAAATATGATGAAATTAATGGTTTATCTGAATCTTCATTTTTGGGAGATAAGACGAGATATAATCCAGAAGATCTTTTTTTATCTTCTTTGTCGGCTTGTCATATGCTTTGGTATTTGCATTTATGTTCAGTGCATAAAATTATAGTGACTGAATATTTGGATAACGCAACAGGAATTATGGAGGAAACTGAAAATGGAAGTGGAAAATTTACAGAAGTTACTCTAAATCCTAAAGTGAAAATCACAGATTTGAGTATGATTGCCAAAGCGAACGAATTACACGAAGATGCAAATAAAATGTGTTTTATCGCAAATTCCTGTAACTTTAAAATTGGACATAATCCGAATATAACTGCGGAATAAAAAGGGCTTACAACAACCGTTAGCATACATATTCAAAATCTACCCTATAAGCAAAATGATAATCAACCTTGAAAATTTAGAAGGATTGTCTTCTAAATACATTGAAAAGCTAAAAAGGTTCGATGAAATATTTAAATCATTCGAATTTTTTGAAGAACTTGAAGATAATGAGAACATTAATAATTTGATTCTAGAACTGCATAATCATTGTCTTGACAACAAAATTATTGGATTCCATTATACAAATGCAATTGAAAACGATATTAGAGAAAAAGGAATGATTCTGCGATCTGGAAAAGAGATTAGGAAGGATTTTATGAAAAGATTTTTATATTTATTTAATGATAATGAACAAAGGCGGATTAGAGAGGAATGGTTGCAGCGATTTGGAAAAAAAGATTCTGAAAGTCGAGATTATAGAATCTATTTCAATTTTACGAAAAATGCTTTATCTAATAAAGGTGCGGAATTATTATTAAAATATTATGGTGGAGAACAAATCTATTTTCCTTTATTTAACTTACCAGTAATAAATGAGAAGTTAGAAAAAATTGGTAAGCCGATGATTTTGAAATGTATTCTTGAACCTAGAGAAATAAAAACACTAATTCAGAATCCTTGGGGAAAGATTATAGTTTCTAGTTACCATAAAACCTTAAATCCAAATGCATCTGTAGTTGACCAGGATGGATACCTGAAAAGTGCAGTTCTATCAAAAAATATTGAAATTATAGACGCTAAAAAATACGCTTACTAACGACGGTAACCATTGCACAACTATAGATTTCTAAAAAAAACATATATTTTTTTGAAATTCAATAAAACGTAACCTATTGTATTTCAAAGGTTATCTGTCTTTAGAAATAGAAGCTAAACAATAAGTGTATTATAATATTGGTTGTATAATGGCAACAACATATATAAAAATAGTGCAAGTAGTCGTAAAATCTAGATTTTCGGGTATATTTGTAAAGTCGCCAAATTTAGAAATTCGGTTTATACATAAACTAATGCCTTAGTATTTAACTTTCATTTTCTAAAGTCATCCGCTATCTAAAGCAAATATGTGATTTTCATCGGTTGAAATCAGCAAATTAACCGCAGTTACTCCCTTTCCAATCAAAACCCTGCCTATCTTTGCAGAAAATAATTTTATGCCCAATACCTTTTCCGATTTAGGGATCAATACTGAATTACAACAAAGTTTAGCAGAGTTGAACATTGCAGTACCCACACAAATTCAGCAAAAAACAATCCCGATCATCTTAAACGAAACCAAAGATGTCGTGGCTCTTGCAAAAACGGGAAGTGGTAAAACGGTCGCGTTTGGGTTGCCATTATTGCAAAATATAGATCCCCAAAACACAACTATACAAGCTGTAATTCTAGCGCCCACAAGAGAACTTGGGCAGCAAATACACGCCAATCTGGTTACATTTGCCAAGCATAGACCAGAAATCAGTATCGCTTCCATTTGTGGTGGGATCCCCATAAAACCACAGATAGAACGTTTAAAAGGCACTACCCACATCGTAGTGGCAACCCCGGGAAGGTTAGTAGATTTAATAAACCGAAAAGCCATTGATCTTAAAGATGTTACCTATTTGGTACTTGACGAGGCCGATGAAATGATAACCGCCCTAAAAACCGATCTGGACAGCATTATTGCCGAAATTCCTAAAGGCAGGCGAACACTTCTTTTTACGGCCACCATGCCGGGAACCATTAAACAACTGGTGCAAAACTATATGAGCAAGCACGTGCTACATATAGAAGCTGAAATGGAAACAGTGGGTCATCAGGGTATTGACCATCAATTTATGGTGGTAGAACCCATCGAAAAGTTGGATGTTTTACTTCATTTTTTAAGCTCCAAAGAAGGGGAGCGGGGTATTATTTTCTGTAAAACAAAAGCGGCCGTCAACAAACTGGCAAAGAATCTCGCCATTAATAAATTTGCTTCTGGCGCGCTTCACGGAAGCCTTACCCAGCCCATCCGCGACCGGGTGATGGGACAGTTTCGGGAAGGAAACATTGATATACTAGTAGCTACAGATCTTGCCGCGCGTGGTCTGGACGTAAAAGAAATTAGTTATGTAATCAATTACCACTTGCCAGATACCTATGAAACCTACGTGCACCGAAGCGGCCGTACGGCAAGGGCAGGAGCAACGGGACTTGCGGTCACCATACTTCAGCAAGAGGAGGTTTTTGAAATCCCAGAATTTGAAGAAGAATTGGGCATCGTTTTCAACGAAATGAAAAAGCCAGATGCGCAAAGTAAAGAGGAAAGCAATGCACTTTTATGGGCCAAAAAAATATTTAAAACAAAGCCGAACCGAACCGTCTCAGCGGAGTTCAAGGAGAAAATAAGCACGGTATTCCACCATTTGACAAAAGAAGAACTGATAGACAAAATACTTGCTTATCAATTGGCGCAAACTACTATTATTCCACCGAAAGCGGAAACACCCATTAAGAAAAAGAAGCGTTGAGCTATGTCTAAAGGGTTTTAGGCTTTAAGAATCAATCGTAAATCGGTAAAATCTCTCCATATAACGTCACTCTGAATTTATTTCAGGGTCACACAAGAAGCTAAGGCGCTGCAAAGCCTGCATATATGTTAACATAATAGTGCTGCGCGTGTGATGCTGAAACGAGTTCAGCATAACGAAATGATTTTTTGGAGCAATTCCAGACAAATAAAAAGATTAATAGTTTACCTAGTGTACTATTATAGGATCGAAAAAATATAAATATAATGGCAAACGAAATAAAAAACCAACAGGAAATCCTGGAAAAGCTAAACATAGCGGCTTTAAATCCTATGCAGGAAGAGGCTATTGCCGTGATTGAAAAAACAGCAAATACGATCCTGTTATCGCCCACGGGAACTGGGAAAACACTGGCGTTTCTATTGCCTATTCTGAAGAACCTAGATTCCGAGAATCCAGAAGTGCAAGCGCTGATCGTGGTTCCCACACGCGAACTGGCCATTCAGATTGAGCAAGTGGTGCGCAATATGGGGTCGGGCTTTAAAGTGAATGCGGTTTACGGTGGTAGGGCCAAGAGCAAAGACAAGATAGAATTGAAACATACCCCAACTATTTTAGTAGGTACTCCGGGCAGGATACTGGATCATTTTGAAGATGACCGGTTTTCAAAGGCGAGTATTAAAAATCTGGTGCTGGATGAATTTGATAAGTCCCTGGAGATAGGGTTTGAAAGTGAAATGAGCGAAATTTTAGACGCGCTGCCAGCTTTGAATAGACGCATATTGACATCGGCCACGCAGGGAGTTAAAGTTCCCAAGTTTGTGAGATTAAACCAGCCAACTGTCATTGATTATTTATCGGAAAAAAAAGACCCGAAACTTACCATTAAAACGGTCATTTCACCCGATAAAGACAAATTAGATACCTTACTGAAACTTGTGCTTTTCTTGGGCAACCAACCAGGAATTATTTTTTGCAACTTCAGGGACAGTATTGAACTTGTGAGCGATTTTCTGAATAATAATAAGATAAGCCATACCTGTTTTTCGGGCGGTATGGAACAGAAAGATAGGGAACGTGCGCTCATAAGATTCAGAAATGGCACTAGCCAGATCTTGGTGGCCACAGATCTTGCCGCCAGAGGGATAGATATTCCTGAATTAAAATTCATTATTCATTATGAGTTGCCACATTCCGCCATAGAATTTACCCATAGAAACGGCCGAACGGCGCGGGTTAATGAAAAAGGTACAGCCTATGTGCTGCAATGGAAAAACCAGCTATTACCAGATTTTATAGTAAAAACAGAACCCTTAAAGATTCCACAAGCTGCAACGCAAAAAGCAGAATTATGGGAAACACTCTTTATTTCGGGTGGAAGAAAAGACAAAATCTCCAAAGGCGATATTGCCGGGCTGTTTATCAAACAGGGACATATAACGAATGAACAACTGGGCGCCATAGAGTTAAAACAGGATTGTGCCTTTGTTGCCGTTCCGTCAGTGCTTGCAGATCACTTGGTTAATACGCTTAATAATAGTCGTCTTAAAAAGAAAAAGGTGCGTATTTATATTCTTTAAGCTTAAAATAACAGGAAGATATATAAGGTATAATCAGAATTTTTGTTTCAGAAAACTGATTGCAACACTCATAAATCGCTTCTAGTTGATTGAAAACGAATTCCGCGACCCCCAGAGAAACGCCCAAAAACAGCTTAATTTGGGCAAAAAACAACCCTATTTTGTGGTGATCAAGCTATACTAACATAGCGCGGAATTCCCTCAATTTCAATTCAATCAAAAAAAAACGGCTCTTGCAAACGCAAATCTTAAACTATTAAATCGTACTTTCGCGCCCGCAAAACACAGAAGAATATGAAACGCATAACCGAATACAAGAAACTTTTTGGAGTTGAAAAGGATATCGACCTAAAAGACCTTAAAAAAAGCTACCGGAATCTGGTAAAAGAATGGCACCCAGACAAGTTTCAAGATGGCGACGAGAAACAGGAAGAGGCCGAGATCAATAGCCGAAAAATCATAGATGGCTACCATTTTCTAGTAAGCATTGCCCCAGAAACAAAAGCAGCCAACTTAGAAGAGTATAAAGAAACCACCATCAATTCTGGGATTGCAGATTTTCAGCATAAGGGACTGCTACTGGAAATTACCTATCTGGATGGTAATACTTATGAATACTTTGGGGTTCCCAAAAAGGTATTTATAAAAATGGTAAATAGTGATAAATTGAACCGTTTTGCAAAACGTAATATATATCCTGTTTACTTGTACCGAAAGTCAAAACGAGCGTTAGAAAACGCGTAATTGGGATTGATTATTATAGACAAGAAGTTTATTCTGAACAATGAATAAGGCGAAGGGATTCTCTCCGCCTATACAAAAAGAAAAGCCGACTTTAACGAGTCGGCTTTTCTTTTTGTACAATAATTCTAAAAAGTACTAAAAAGCATTAAAAACACTATAAGCCGCAAGCAGAATCATAAAACCAATAGTGCCTTGCAACAGCGTGGCTACGGTATGTTTGCGGTAGGCCTGCTTGACGCTCATTTCTCCCATCTGGCTAACTATCCAGAAATACGAATCATTGGCGTGAGAAACAGTTAATGATCCAGCCCCAATTGCCATGATAACCCACACTTTTCCCAGTTCTGAATCAAAACCCAATGCGGGCAAGATAGGCAGCATAATAGATGATATGGTAATGATCGCTACAGTTGAAGAGCCTTGTGCCGACTTTAAAAGGGCAGCAAGTAAAAAAGGGATGGCCAGACCCATACTGTTATTAAACATACTCAGGTCAATGCCTTCGGTTAAATTTGCATATTGAATTACAGCACCCAATGCGCCGCCCATAGCCGTAATAAGTAGGATGGGTGCCGCCTGTTGAATTCCTTTTTCAATTACCGGACCTATGGTCTTTTCCTGTTTAAAGCATAAGCCAAAAGCGGCCAAAACTCCTATGAGCAAAGCAATCGTAGGGTCGCCGATAAATAAGATCAGATCTGTAAGTGTTCCATTTTCTAAAAATAGCGGTAAAATTGAAGCTACGGCCATAAGCACTATGGGTATAGCTAATGGCCAAATGGCTGAAGAAAATGAGGGTAATTGTGATTCTTGATTAAAATAATCCAGTAAATGTTTTTTGTCAAAATGATCTTCCAGATTGCTTTTTCTGAAAAAATAATAAGAATAACAGGCACCTATGAGCATGAGAACGAGCGCAAAGGCACCGCCTACAAGCAGTAAAATATATAGATTGTCTAATTGCAGATTTGCTGCAGCAGCGAGCGGCCCCGGCGTGGGAGGAACTAAAACGTGAGACGAAAATAATCCGGTAGAGAGGGCGATGGTCAGGGCATTGCGCCGGGCAACATTATTTACGGCAAGCTTTTTAGTAAGCGGAGCTAGAATAACAAATGCCGCGTCACAAAATACAGGAATAGACACGAGATAGCCCAGCGAACTAATCACAAATGGAAGCGGAAGGATTGTAAATTTTTTGATAATGCCTTTTGCGATTGAAGTGGTCGCGTTTGTAGCTTCAAGGCCAGTACCAATCCATGCTCCAAAAAGGATGAGCAAGCCTATACTTTTAAACATATTGCCAAAGCCACTGCTTATAACTTCAGGTATTTCCGTTATTGGTATTTGAAGTAAGAAAGCCAGTCCCAGCGCGCTTATAAGCAACACGAAAAACGGATGCCAACGTAAATAACTGGTGCCTATGATAATCCAGATAACCACAAGCGCAATAAAAAGTAAATCGACACCCATAACTCAAATATGCTTTTTGAGGTTTAGTATAACGGAGTCTTTAAGCAAAACATATGCGTTGGTTTTTGCATAATCAAGAGTCATTGACGGTGTTTTTATCGCGTATGCGGCTTTTATTCCCGCTGCTTTGAGAGCCTCGGCGGTAGCCGTAACACTTCCAGCAAATAGAATTAATGGTTTGTTGTGTTTTTTAGCAAGTTGAGCTAGTTTAAACGGTACTTTGCCATATTGACTTTGTATATCTGTTTTACCTTCGCCGGTTATGATTAAATCGGTATTTTTTATTTTTTCTTCCAAATGGGTAAGATCACTCAGAAGATCAAAACCTGGTTTCAGCTTGCTGTTAAATAGGCCGTACATTCCGGAGGCCGTTCCACCTGCTGCCCCGCCTCCGGGAATTTCAGTAATCGTTATTCCAGTTTCTTCTTCAATGATTTTGGCAAAATTTTGAGCACCAGACTCCAATTGGATAATATCTTGAGATGAGGCTCCTTTTTGCGCAGCATAGGTTTTCGCAGCGCCCGTTTCACCCATTAAAGGATTGTTGACGTCACAAGCAACGGTAATCGATACGTTTTTTAAAAGTGGATTTAAATTTTTAAGATCCAGCGAGCTACATTTTAAAAGAGCTGCTCCACTTGGAGAAAGAGAATTTTTACTAGCGTCGTAAATTTCGCCGCCTAAAGCGGTAAATATTCCTAAGGCCATATCATTAGTGGCGCTGCCACCTATGCCCAAGGTGAGTTGGGTGTAGCCTTGTTCTAAAGCGTGTTTAAGTTGTAGCCCTGTGCCGTAAGTTGAGGTTTTTAATGGATTTTGCTCACTGGGTTTGAGCAGTGCAAGACCAGAGGCCTGTGATAATTCTATCCAAGCAGTGTTAGTATCGTTGAAGCCAAAATAAGGTGCTTGCAGAGGTCTGCCCAGAGGATCGCACGTTTTGCAAACGATCAGTTTTCCTATTTTTAATGTAGAAAAAAGCTCGAAAGCGCCTTCACCGCCATCAGAAAAAGGAAGTATTTCCAACCGTGCTTCGGGTAATAGTTCACGTATTCCTTCTGCAATGGCTGCAGAAACGGCGCTGGCAGTTAGGCTTTCTTTAAAGGAATCTGGTGCGATTAGGATTTTCAGAATAGATTTTTTAGTTGTTTTTGCAACAAGTTACTGTTTTTATAGAAATTAAAGATAGGTGCATATTCAAGAACAAGGCTTTCCCTTAAATGCATTTATAAAGTTTCTTGCTACGCCTTAAGTCAATTTTAAGTAAGAACAATTCTGAATGTCTTATTTTACCTTCAGAGCAGAAGTTTTATGGAAAATCTTCCAAAAACACGTAAAAACGCATTATTTATATGAAAAATAGAACATTAGGAAAAAACGGATTTGAAGTGAGTGAAGTTGGCCTGGGCTGCTGGCAAATAGGAGCAGATTGGGGCAATGAGATCGCAAAGAATGAGACAGAACAAATTTTGAACAAAGCATTTGAAAGTGGCATCATGTTTTATGACACCGCAGATGTATATGGCGATGGCCGCAGCGAAAAGTTGGTAGGAGAATTTCTGAAAAAGAACGAAAAAACAGTAAAAGTCGCGACGAAATTTGGTAGGAACGGTGATATTTTCCCAGATAATTATACTCAAAAAGGACTGCGTGATGGTGTGGAAGCTTCCCGAAAAAGACTGGGCGTTGAGCAACTTGACTTGCTACAACTACATTGCATACCCACCGAAGAATTAAAAAAAGGTGCTATTTTTGACTGGTTGCGAACTTTGCAAAAAGAAGGAAAAATAGCGCATTTTGGCGCTAGCGTGGAAAGTGTGGAAGAAGGCCTGATCTGTTTAAAACAAGACGGACTGCAATCTCTACAGGTGATTTTTAATATTTTTAGACAAAAACTGGTCAAAGAATTGCTGCCTCAAGCCAAAGCCAAGGGCGTAGGCATAATTGTTAGATTGCCATTAGCAAGTGGTTTGCTCACCGGAAAATTTACGAAGGATACCGAGTTTGATGAGAATGATCACCGCAATTTTAATCAGAATGGAGAGGTATTTAATGTGGGAGAAACCTTTGCTGGCCTGCCCTTTAAGAAAGGAGTCGAACTGACTAACGAATTAAAAGAGCTGTGTCCTGAAAATATGACTTTGGCAGAAATGTCATTGCGTTGGATCCTGGATCACGACGAAGTTTCAACAATTATACCCGGAGCCAGCTCGCCAAAACATATTGAGCAGAATGCAAAAGTAAGCGAACTTCAACCGCTGTCGAACGAGCTCATGCAAACACTGGAAGATTTTTATACTAAAAAAGTGCATAGTCACATAAGAGGAAAATATTAAAATAATAATGTGTTTGTATATCCGTAATTAGTCCTAAATAAGTTTTCGTCATGCTGAATTTATTTCAGCATCACATCTTGAGTCTGATTATAAGCAAATCATGTGGTGAGACCCTGAAACAGGTTTAGGGTGACGTTGTATTAGGACACTTTACGATCATTCAATAAGGTGTTTATTAGTTGAAATTGAAAGCGGCCATCTGGCCGCTTTTTTTAGGTAGATAAGGGTCTTTTCAAAGTAAGATTCTTATGAACATATTGTCTACTGTAACTTACGCACTTCCGCTAAAAAATTTTTTTCACAAAATAACTTTTATAAAAAATTACATAAAGTAGCGCGTTATTAAAAAATAATTTTATTTTTATAAACGCTAGGCTGCTTTTTAGTTTACAGCATCTATGTTAAAACAGCTTTTATGGCCTCATACAAAATGGGTATTGATATTGGCGCGACCAAAACACATATAGGTATCGTAAAGGATGCCCAGGTTGTATATGAGATAAAATGCCCTACACGCATCCAAAGAAGCCATTATTGAAGACCTCATCGCGCACATGAATACCTTTGTCAAGCACCGTTTTGAAAGCGTTGGCATTGGCGTACCGGGTCTTGTAGATGATAAAACCGGTATTGTTTACGACCTTACTAATATTCCTTCTTGGCAGGAAGTGCCGCTTAAAGATCGTCTGGAAGAACATTTTCAAGTGCCTGTGCGGGTTACCAATGATGCCAATATGTTCGCCCTTGGCGAAAAAACCTTCGGTGCGGGTAAAGAATATGATAATTTAGTGGGCATTACCTTGGGAAGCGGTTTTGGTGCGGGTTTAGTTATTGATAGTAGAATGTATGCAGGAACACTTTCTAGCGCGGGTGAAATGGCAGACATTCCCTATCTGGATAAGACTATTGAGGATTATTGTAGCGGTAAATTCTTTAGGCAACAATATGATATGGAAGGGGTGAAACTCAGTAAAATGGCCGCTGCGGGCGATGAGAACGCCCAGCGTATTTTTTATGAATTCGGTACACACGAGGGCGCTGCCATTCGCATAATTATGAATATATTGTCACCGCAAGCTGTTTTTCTGGGAGGTTCGGTAAGTAAGTCGTTTTCCTTATTTGAACAGGGAATGCTAGATAAACTAAAGGATTACCCATTTGAGCGCGTACGCAACAAAATACATATCGCACCTTCAAAAACACCTAATATCTCCATTCTAGGTGCGGCCGCACTTGTAGATGGAAAATAATCAAGAACCTCAAGCAAGCCTAGGAGAATTAAATCTTCCAGAGGAATTCAATAATCAATAGCTAATTTAAACGTTTATGGCACAAGCAACCACCACCCAAAACCAACCACCGAAGTCCAAAGGCAGCACCCAGCGCTCTATTGTTATCATAGGATCGCTTTTCTTTATTTTTGGGTTTGTGACCTGGCTCAATTCGGTATTGATCCCGTATCTCAAAATGGCCAGCGAACTCAACAATTTTGAGGCGTATCTGGTTGCTTTTGCTTCGTATATTTCATATTTCGTAATGGCGATCCCCTCAGCTTGGGTGCTACAAAGAACCGGGTTCAAAAAAGGAATGACTTTGGGACTTGTGGTAATGGCCGTAGGCGCGCTAATTTTTATACCGGCGGCGCTCTCCCGTACTTATGGGATGTTTTTGTTCGGGCTTTTTGTACAGGGCGCCGGGCTTGCGCTATTGCAATCTGCTGCCAACCCGTATATTACTATTTTAGGTCCTATTGAAAGTGCGGCCAAGCGGATCAGCATCATGGGAATCTGTAATAAACTGGCTGGTGCACTGGCTCCTATTATTTTTGGTGCTATTCTGCTGAAAAATATGGATGCGCTGGAAGCAAGACTTTTAACCTTGGGCGCAGTCGAAAAAGCTGCCGCACTTGATACGCTTTCTGAGCGCGTAATAATGCCGTATGTTATTATGGCAATCGTGCTGGTGGGTCTGGGAATCCTTATTTATTTTTCGGCTTTGCCGGAAATTGAAACCGATACGGAAGACGAATCGGTGGCCGCGGCCAATAAGGACAAAAAGAGCATTTTTCAGTTTCCTAATCTGCTAATGGGCACGCTGGCTATGTTTGTTTATGTGGGTGTTGAGGTGATCGCCGGTGATACCGTGATCAGTTATGCGCGTAATGCACAGAACATACCTACAGATATCGCTAAATACTTCACCACATATACCCTTATTGCAATGATCGTAGGTTATCTGGTGGGTACGGTTACGATTCCCAAGTTTATAAGTCAGGAAAAAGCGATGCAGATTTCGGGGATTTTAGGCGTTTCGTTGGGACTTTGCGCCATTTTTACAGATGGTTATATTTCTGTATTGTTTATTTCGTTGCTCGGTTTGGCAAATGCGCTCGTGTTTCCGGCCATTTGGCCGCTGTCTTTAGTAGGTTTGGGGCGTTTTACAAAAATAGGTTCGTCGTTTTTGATCATGGCGCTGGCCGGTGGGGCGATCATCCCACCACTTTACGGTTATCTAGCAGACGCATGGAACCCGCAAAGCGCGTATTGGATTATTATTCCTTGCTATGTATATATCTGGTTTTTTGCCGCAAAAGGGCATAAAAGAGCTAAAAATGATGATAAAATGACTGGAATTGAGCCAGAAACAGTAATTTAATAATTAACTAAATAGCCTTTAAAACGGGCTTTTTTTAGCTATTTATTGCAGTATATGCTCCTTTACCTCATTAAGATAACTCCGCCCTATAGTGTATTTGTAACCGCTTATTTCAACACAATTACCTTCAATAGCGTCCACTTTATTGATCGAAAATAGTATAGGAACGGTGAATCCTTAAAAAGCGTTCTGGCGGAAGGCTTTCGGTAAAACTGCTCAAGGTCTGGTGCACAATATATTTACTGGTGCAGGTAATAATCTTGATATAATCTTTGAGACTTTCCACTACCAGAATATCCTGCAGATTGATTTTTTTCATTTTCTTTTTATCTATTTTGACAAAAAGATGGTCTGTTTCTATCATTCCGGTACCGCTGGCGCTAGTTGATTTATTTCTCAATGCCTTGTTCACCGCTTTGAGAAAACGAGGGAAGGGAATGGGCTTTACCAGATAATCGAGTACTTCCATTTCATAGCTCTGTACCGCATATTCTTCGTGTGCAGTGGTAATAATTACAGGTGGTTTAAACGGTAGGCTGTTTAAAAAACTAAAACCATCCAGGATGGGCATATTGATATCCAGAAAAAGAAGATCTACCGCATTGGTCTGTAAAAACTCCAGACTGTCTATGGCGTTATTAAAGGTTTTGAGAAGTTCAAGATCCCGTACCTGGCCAAGAAAATTTTTGATGACATTAACGGCCAGCGGTTCATCATCTATAATTATACATTTTAAACTCATCGTAATTTCAGCTTTAGGTCAACTATAAATTCGTTTTTCAGATTGTGAATCTCCAGTTGGAATTCTTCTTTGGCGTAGCCAAGTTCCAATCTTTTTTTGACATTTTCAATCCCTATGCCACCGGTGGTATGCAATTTTGGGACATAGGCTTCACTCGTTGCGGTATTGCGTATCTTAAAGTAAAGAAAACCATCATTAATGATAAAATCGATTTTGATGCAGACTTCACCAATGTTTTTATTGGCACCATGCTTAAAGGCATTTTCAACAAAAGGGATCAACAGCATGGGCGCGATCTTTTTGCCCTCTATATCGCCCGAAATGCTCAGATCTATATTTAACAGCTCCCCGTAGCGTATACGTTCCAGATCTAAATAATTCTGTATGCAGTGCAGTTCTTTTTTCAGGCTCTGTTTATTCGGTTTGGTCTCGTAGACCAGATACCGCATGAGTTCAGAGAGTTTGAGCACAACGTCTGGAGTTTTGGTAGATTGCTCAAGGCTTAGTGAGTAAATATTGTTGAGTGTATTGAAAAAGAAATGCGGGGAAATCTGTGAGCGCAAAAAGCGAAGTTCGGTTTCCATCTGCGCTTTTTCAAGACGTGCGGCGCGGCTGCTTTCGCGCAAAAAATCAGCAGTGATCTTTATAGCGGTGACAAAGGAGAGCACATAAAACTCGCCCAGCATCATGACCAGCGCGTAGTTAAAAGTAAAGTCAACCGTTTTTTCTGGGCCTTCTAGCCACACGTTTTGGCTTACAAACCAGTAGGTGAGCTGGTATTTAAAGAAGGTGAGCCCAAAGATGAACAGGATAATAATACCAGAGAAAAGGATGAATTTCCTTTTATAAATAAGTTTGGGAATCAGCAGATAAATGGTAGAATAACACAAGACGATATGTATGGGAAATTCAACCAGATTGCCTTTTAGCGACAGCCAGAAATCGCCGTAATAACTACCCCAACGTAAGGTATTGAAGGTGAAGTAAATTAGCCAGAACACCAAGTGATTTTTCGCGCTGATTCCATCGGTTTTTTTGGTGAATAGTTGACTTAAATTCATGCAGAAGTACGGATTATAGGTTCAAAAATCCCAGGCGCGCTGTTGTATGTCTTAGTACAACTGTCATTGGTCTAATATAATTTTTTGAAGTGTTCAATTTATAAATATTTATGATATAGATGCGCTTATAAACGGTGTTCTTGTTATTGTACGTTAAAAACGTGTTGAACTACAACAATTATTGCCCATTTAAAGACAATTATTGATATGATAAAAAATTATGTTTTTTTTGCCGGTTTGTTCTTTTTGCTTATTGCCTGCGGCGAAAGTGAAACTAAATCCGAACCTAAAAATGACCAGAAAACACTCACCAGTTACGTAGATCCTTTTATAGGCACCGGCGGTCACGGCCACACGTATCCCGGCGCCACCGTTCCTTTTGGGATGGTGCAACCCAGCCCAGATAATGGCCAGAACGGTTGGGACTGGTGCTCGGGCTATCATTATTCAGATTCGCTAGTGGCCGGTTTTAGTCAGTTGCACTTGAGCGGTACCGGGATCGGTGATCTTGCCGACCTGCTTTTTATGCCCACAAATAAAAAGGTAGATTTGACCGTTCCGGTCGAAAAACAGGCCGATATTCCCTATTTATCAGGGTATGCTCACGATAATGAGGAAGCGCATCCCGGCTATTATCAGGTTTTTCTGAAAGACCCGAAAGTGAATGTAGAGCTTACCGCAAACCAGCGCACCGCATATCAAAAATATACTTTTCAAAAGGGTGATGAGCAATCTGTGATCCTTGATTTGGGTTTTGCCATAAACTGGGATAAACCCACCAAAACTTCCATAAAAATAAAGGATTCCAAAACTATTATCGGTTACCGTCACAGTACCGGTTGGGCAAAAAATCAAAAAGTGTTTTTTGTGGCAAAATTCTCAAAACCAATTGTTTCGCATCAGTTTACTGCAGAAAGAAAAGAAATTACCGGTGATAGTGTTTCCGGCGTAAAAACGGCGGCCCAATTTTTCTTTGATAACGCTAAAAACGACACTTTAGAAGTGAAAATCGCGGTTTCTTCCGTAAATATCGCTAACGCGGAAGCAAATCTGGACGCTACCAGTTCCAGTTTTGACGAAGTACAGCAAGAAGCTGGAAAAACCTGGGAAGAAACGCTTTCCAAAATTGAAGTGGAAACGCCAGTAGATTCCCTAAAAACAATTTTCTATACCGCACTTTATCATACGCATCTTTCCCCGGTGACTTTTAGTGATAAAAATGGCGAATTCCGGCTTCAAAACGACAGTATTGCGAAAGGTGATTTTACGGCCTACACCACGCTTTCCCTTTGGGATACGTTTCGCGCGGAACAACCATTGTTGACACTAACTGATCCAGACAGGGTAAGCGATATCATCAATTCCATGCTTGCGTATTACGGTATCAATAAAAAACTCCCCGTCTGGAACCTGTATGGCAATGAGACCAATACCATGACCGGTTACCATGCGATCCCGGTAATCACCGAAGCATATCCCAAAGGCATAAAAGGTTTTGATGCAGAAAAAGTATTTGAAGCTATGAAAACCACCATGATGCAAGATGAGCGTTGGTTGGATCTTTATAAAGAATACGGCTATATTCCTTTTGATTTGGGCAATGAATCTGTAACCGCAACGCTTGAATATGCGTATGACGATTGGTGTGTTGCGCAGATGGCAAAAGCGCTGGGCAAGAAGGAAGATTATCAATATTTTTTGAAGCGTTCGATGGCTTTTCAGCAATTATTTGACCCAGAAACCAATTTTATGCGTGGAAAGTCAAAAAATGGTAAATGGCACGAACCTTTTGATCCCAAATTTTCCAAACATGAGACCAATACAGATTACACCGAAGGCAACGCCTGGCAGCACAGTTGGTTTGTGCCGCACGCGCCAGACAGTCTGGTCAAGTTTATGGGTGGAAAAAAGGCATTTTCGGCTAAATTAGAGCAGCTTTTCACTGAAAGTTCAGAGATTTCTGGGGAAAACGCATCGCCAGATATTTCAGGATTGATCGGCCAGTATGCGCACGGTAATGAGCCCAGTCACCACATCGCGTACCTGTTCAATAAATCTGGCCAGCCGTGGCGCACGCAATATTGGGTACATGAGATTTTAAAAACCCAGTACAATACTACGCCAAACGGACTGAGCGGTAATGAGGACGCCGGGCAGATGTCGGCATGGTACGTTTTTAGTTCTATGGGTTTATATCCCATGAATCCCGCCAGCGCCACGTATGAAATAGGCAGTCCCGTTTTTGAAAAAATAACCTTAAACTTGCCTAACGGAAACAAATTCACCATTGAAGCGCAAGATGTTTCCGAAGCCAATTTCTACATTCAATCGGCCACATTGAACGGCACCGATTTTAACCAGACTTCTATTTCGCACAGCGAAATACTAAAAGGTGGAATTTTAAAGCTTGTCATGGGGCCAGAACCCAATAAAAAATGGGCGGTTACTGAAGCGCCGGCCAACTAATGGAAATTCTTGATATTGCCATTATCGTTGGGTATATTCTGCTTAGTCTGGGCGTGGGGATTTGGGTTTCCAAAAAAGCATCGCGCGGGCTGGATTCCTACTTTTTGGGCCTCAGCAATGGCTCTGGCATGTTTGACGTTTCGGGCACTGCCTGGATGGTGGGTATTTTATTTCTATATGGCGTAAAAAGTTTTATGTTCATGTGGATGTGGCCCATCTGGAACCAGGTTTTTGTAATGATGTTCCTAGCGGTATGGATTCGCCGTTCTAAGGTAATGACCGGTTCAGAATGGATTCTTACTCGTTTTGGCGATGGCCGTGCCGGTCGCGCTTCGCATTTGATCGTAGCCGTTTTTGCGGTGGTCGCCTCGGTGGGTTTTATCGCCTACTTTTTTGAGGGCGCGGGCAAGTTTATGACCGTGATTTTGCCTTGGGATTTGAGTCTGCAATTAGGCGAAACCCTGCTTTTAAATGCCGAACAAAGCTATGCGCTGCTCATCATCTTTTTCACCACGATTTACACGATAAAAGGCGGTATGTTTTCGGTGGTCACGACAGAGGTTCTGCAATACGGGATCATGGTTTTGGCTGGGATTTTGGTCGTCGGTTACACGTTTTACGCCATTTCAGATGCACAAATGGAAACCCTAATCCCTGCGGAATGGAAAAATGTCTTTTTTGGCAGGGAGCTCACTGGTTTTTGGAGCGGCGATATGGTCGAATTTAATCGTCTTATAGATACGCAGGGCTATAAAATGTTTGGTGCTTTTATCGGGATGACGCTTTTTAAGGGGTTTTTTGCAAGTATTGCCGGCCCCACGCCGGGTTATGACATGCAGCGCATCCTTTCTACGCGTAATGAAAAAGAAGCCGCATATATGAGCGGTTTTACCAATTTGGTTTTGTTCATTCCGCGGTATTTGCTTATCGCCGGGATAGTCGTTCTGGGACTCGTTTATGTAGCTCCCGAAATGCTAAACGCCGGCGGTTTGAACGGCAACGATCTGGAAGTTATTTTGCCCAAAGTGATCAATAATCACGTTCCCGTGGGCATAAAAGGATTGCTGCTGGCCGGTTTGTTGGCCGCATTTATGTCCACTTTTTCCGCTTTTGTGAACGCTGGCCCGGCCTATATTGTCAACGATATTTATAAGAAATATTTTAAACCTGTCGCGACCGACAAGCATTATATTAAGGTTAGTCACATCGCTTCTTTTGCGGTGGTCGCGCTGGGCGTGATCATGGGCTTTTTTGCAGATTCGATCAATTCGATCACCATTTGGATCACCAGCGCGCTGTATGGCGGTTATGTCGCGGCAAATTTCCTAAAATGGGTCTGGTGGCGCTTTAACGGTTGGGGTTATTTCTGGGGAATGCTTGCGGGACTTATTATCGCTACGCTGGAATTTATCCTGAATAAAAACCAAACTTCTTTCTCCGAAGGCGGCGTGTTGCAAACCCTGGCAGAAATCCCAGTAATTTACCTGTTTCCCATAATCTTGAGTTTCTCCTTATTGGGCTGTATTTTAGGGACATTTTTAACGCCTTCCACAGATATGGAAACCTTAAAATCTTTTTATAAAAACGTCCATCCTTGGGGCTGGTGGAAACCGGTGCGAAAACACTTTAAAACCGATGAAAAAGTGGGCAAAAATACTGATTTTTGGCTCGATATGTTCAATTGTGCCGTGGGTATTCTTTGGCAATCAAGTATGATCTTGCTTCCCATTTATTTCGTGATCCGCGATAATGAGTTGGCCGCGATCTGGCTTTTGATTTTCGGCGTGACCACATTGATTTTGAAATTCACGTGGCAGGATCGTGTAAAGAAGTATAAGGTTTCAGAGAAAATAGAATAGAGTATAGAAAAAAGAGCAAAGAACAAAGAGCAAAGAAAAAAGAAAAATAAGAAGCGCGACCTGCAAGGCGGTGTGCTGAACTTGTTGAAGTATATAAGCGAGGTACGAGTGATCCTTGTAGGTCTAAAAAGAGATTTTACTCAGAAAAAGAACAATGAAAATATTTTGTAGGTCTAAAAAAACTTTTAAATCGAAAATATCACTTCGAGTGTTTTTGGTCGAAGCGGTAGCGCAGACTAAAATGTATAGAGAAGCTTAAATCCTTGATATCAATTTAAGATAAAAGATCCTCCCCTTTTTTCAAGGGGAGGTGCCGAAGGCGGAGGGGTGAAAAGATGGATTATAATTTTTTACCATAAGATTTCAAACATAAAAAAACATAAAAATGAAAAACATCCCTTGGCAGGAAAAGCCGCAAAACTCAAACGACGTGTTGTGGCGTTATAGCGAAAACCCGATTATAGACCGTTATGCAATCCCAACATCAAACAGTATTTTTAATAGCGCGGTGGTGCCGTTTGAAGACGGTTTTGCCGGGGTGTTCCGTTGTGATAACAAGGCGGTGCAGATGAATATTTTTGCCGGTTTCAGTAAAGATGGGATCAATTGGGACATTGCCCACGAACCCATAAAAATGCAGGCCGGGAACACAAAAATGATCGATTCTGACTATAAATATGATCCACGGGTCACGTTTATTGAAGACCGCTACTGGATTACTTGGTGCAATGGCTACCACGGTCCCACGATTGGTATCGCATATACGTTTGATTTTAAGGAGTTTTTTCAGTGCGAGAATGCATTTTTGCCCTTTAATAGAAATGGGGTTTTATTTCCGCAGAAAATCAACGGAAAATATGCCATGTTGAGTCGGCCCAGTGATAACGGGCATACGCCTTTTGGTGATATTTACATCAGTTACAGTCCAGACATGAAATACTGGGGCGAGCACCGCTGCGTTATGAAGGTCGCGCCTTTTGAGCAGAGCGCGTGGCAATGCACAAAAATAGGCGCTGGCCCGGTACCCATTTTGACAGATGAAGGTTGGTTGCTGTTTTACCATGGCGTGATTGCTACGTGCAACGGTTTCCGGTATTCTGTGGGCGCGGCAATCTTGGATGAAAATGAGCCAGACAAGGTAAAATACCGCAGTCAGCCGTATCTTTTGGCGCCCGCCGAAATCTACGAACTCACGGGCGACGTGCCCAATGTGTTGTTTCCTTGTGCCGCGTTGCATTCCCACGAAGAAGATAAACTTGCACTATATTATGGCGCCGCAGATACGGTCACCGGTTTGGCCTTCGGGAAAATCAGCGAAATTGTAAATTTTGTAAAGGAAAATTCACTTTAGGAATTGAAAAGTGGAAAGTGAAAAGTGAAAAATGATGTATGGCGACCTGCAAGGTGTTCCGTGAGGTACGAACGGCTCCTTGTAGGTCTTAACGGACGTTCGCACAGTGAATAGCGAACAGCGAAAAACGCAATAATAAGCGAACTAGAATAACCAAAGCAATGAAATCTATATACTTACTTACAAGCTTGTTTTTTACCACCACCATTTTCGCACAGCAAACAGAAGAACCGCGTTTATATGCCGCGTTTAAAACCACAGAAACCATCACAATAGATGGAAAACCGGATGAAAACGCTTGGAAATCGCCTACTTGGAGCACCGATTTTATTGACATTGAAGGAGATAAAACTCCAAAGTATAAGACCAACGTAAAAATAATTTGGGACGATACTGACCTTTACTTTTACGCAAAGTTGGAAGAACCGCATATCTGGGCGACGCTGAAGCAGCGCGATACGGTAATTTTTTACAACAATGATTTTGAGATTTTCATTGATCCCGATGGCGATACGCAAAATTATATGGAGTTTGAAATGAACGCGCTCAATACGGTCTGGGATCTATTGTTGCCAAAAACCTATCGCGAGCAGGGAAATGCCATTGACAGTTGGAATATAAACGGTTTGCAATCTGCCGTGCATGTAGAAGGGAGTTTGAACGATTCTTCTGATAAAGATAAATACTGGGCGGTGGAAATTGCCATGCCATGGAGCGTTCTGACCGAAGTTGCGCCTGGTGGGAAAGTGCCTAAAAACGAATTTTGGCGCATTAATTTTTCGCGTGTAAACTGGGATTTTGACCTAAGAAATGGCGAATATTCCCGAAAAACGGGTAAAAACGGCCAATTTTTACCTGAATATAACTGGGTTTGGTCGCCACAGGGCGTGATCAATATGCACGAACCCGAACATTGGGGCTACGTTTATTTTGCAGATGTGCCACCAGATGTAAAAATCAACGTGCGCATTCCGCAGGACGAAAAAATACGCTGGGAATTTTATGGCCTCTACCGTGCGCAGAAAACATATTTCGAAAAGCATAAAAAATGGGCAAAAAGCCTTGAAAACCTTCAAAAAACACCAATTTTGATCGATGGAAAACCGCTAAAAGCCAAATTGGAAATGCATTCCGCAGGTTGGAATATTATAGCCGAAAGTCCATTTTCTGACAAAACATATCTGATCAATCAAGAAGGAGATTTTAAAGAACTCAATAAGTAACCATTATGAAAACCAATTATTTAGCATTATTGCTGTGCGCCATGCTATTTTTTTCCTGTGAAGACCGCAAAAGTGAGTCCGCTGAAGCGGAAAGAAAAGCGGAAATGGAACAAAAAGATTCGGTAACCGACTTTAAATACTGGACCTGGATCACCGCAGACCGCGAAAAAGCAGATGCAGCGTATACTTCCGAATTCAAAAAATATAGGGAAAACGGTATCGACGCAGTGCTCATTAATACTGATGCAGATCCCAAATTGCTGGCGCATTTAACGCCGTTAGCAAAAGATCAAGGTCTTGAAGTCCATGCGTGGCTAATGACTATGAACCGCCCTGGCGATACCGTTGCATTAAAGCATCCTGACTGGTACCAAGTAAGCAGAAGCGGGAAATCTAGCTTTGACGACCGGCCGTACGTTGACTATTATCAGTGGCTTTCGCCCAGTAATCCCGAGGCCGTGCAGCATATTTACGATCTTATTGAAGGTCTCGCAAAAGTAGACGGCGTTGCCAGCGTGCATTTGGATTACATTCGCTATCCTGATGTATTTTTACCCATTGGATTGTTGCCCAAATACGATCTTAAACAGGAAGAGGAACTGACTGATTATGACTTTGATTATTCTGATGCCAGCGTAAATGCGTTTAAGGTGAAATTCGGCAAAGATCCACGTAAAATGGAAAATCCTTCGATAGATATTGAGTGGAAGCAATTTCGCCTCAATCAGGTCAAAAATGTGGTAGACCACGCCTATAAAATCGCCCATGAAAATGGGAAATACCTGACCGCGGCCGTATTTCCCTATCCAGAAATGGCAGATCATATGGTTCGCCAGCGCTGGGATAAATGGAATATTGATATGGTGCTGCCCATGATCTACAACAATTTTTACAATGAGGGCATTGATTGGATCGGTTTTGCAACGAAACAAGGCGTGACCGATCTAGCAGGAAAAAATGTACAGTTGCATACCGGTTTATACATCCCAGAAATGACGACTGAAGAATTAAAACAGGCCATCCAGATTGCTAAAGACACTGGTGCCAGCGGCGTTTCTTTCTTTGATGGAAATGCGCTTACCGATGAAAAACTGCAAGTAATCAAGGAGTTTAAGGAAGGGAATTAAAGCGCTGAAGAGTTTCTCAACAGTTAAGGAATATCATTTGAATCTGGAATAAGTTCAGACTGACGAAAAGTATATTTTAATACGCTCTTAGCGATTAACATAATAGATTCTAATTCAAAACCTAACATATGAGTAAAACTACTAGGCTTTTAAAGAAGATAATAATTTATACAATCTCGATTATTTCACTTCTTGTAATTTCGGGATATGTTTATCTCTATATTTTACCTAAAGGACCAAAAATCACAGAAACAGCTCCTATAGAAAACGGAAAAGATTCTTTTGTGATGTATGCATACAAGACGAGTGAGCGAAAAACCATTAAGGTCTGGACGTACAAACCGCAAGATTGGAAAACCGTTAATAAAATTGTTTTTGTTATGCACGGCGGTGGGAGAAATGCAGATGATTACCTTGATGCTTGGGTAAAAATAGCTAAGACAAATAATTTTTTAATAGTCGCTCCAGAATTTGCAAACAAGTTCTCTAAGTACACAACTAACGATTATCAAGAAGGAAATTTATTTACTTTTTTTGGGGTCAAAAATCCGAAGGAAGAATGGGCATATACGGTTGTCGAAAATATATTTGACCGTATAAAAGCGGTTAATACGATTTCAAACAAAACCTACGATATTTTTGGACATTCAGCAGGTGGTCAATTTGTTCATAGAATGGTACTCTTAATGCCCGAATCGCGAATTGGAACAGCCATTGCGGCAAATTCCGGTTTTTATACTTTTCCGAATGCGAATCTTAATTTCCCTTACGGTATGGAAAATACAGGATTAGAGCTGGACTCAGACTTAGCAAAAGCCTATAAAAAGGACTTGGTTATTTTACTGGGAGCGTTAGATAATGACCCAAATCTAGGAACTTTTAGAACAACTGATTTAGCAATGGAACAAGGGGCTAATAGATTGGAACGAGGTACAAATTTTTATAATGCAAATAAAGAATCTGAAGAATTCAATTGGCATATTGACACTATTAAAAATGTAGGTCACAACTATAAAGAGATGTCTAAAAGTGCAGTAAAATGGCTGATAAATTAATTCGAACAAGGGTTATCGCGTGCAAGCAGCAGTTTTTGGTTCGTTAGGAAATCAAAGGATTAGGTTTTGTTTTCCGGTGAGGTTTTATTTTGAATGATGTATTTTAAATTTTGAATTTTGAATTGTCACTGAGTGGTTTCAGTTGAAGCGAGAGCGGAAACTGAAATTGTATCGAGAACCTTTTCGTGAATTTCGTCATTCTGAATTTATTTCAGGTTCTTTTCCAAGTTAGAAGTCAATCTGATGCGATTCTGAATAAATTCAGAATGACGAATTTACTGATCTTTACAACTTGAGAAATTTATAATAAAGGCATATTATATACACCAATAAAGATCAAATGAAAACCAGCCAAAACCACTCAATAATCACCTTAAAACATCTGTTTTTACTGCTTTTTCTGCCATTTATGCTGCTTGCCCAAGAAGATAAACCGGTAGATTATGTAAATCCGTTTATAGGGACTTCAAATTATGGAGCGACTAACCCTGGCGCCATTGCGCCACGTGGTATGGCGAGCGTTTCCCCATTTAATGTGGCTGGGAGAATAGATTTGAATCCCTTAGAGAAAGATAGTCAGTGGCTGTCGAATCCATATGTGCATGAGAACAGCTTTTTGACCGGTTTCAGTCAAGTGAATATGAGCGGCGTGGGCTGTCCAGATCTGGGCGTGATCCTCGCGATGCCCACCACAGGCGAACTGGAAACCGATTATTTAACGTACGGCACGACCTATAAAAATGAAGTGGCAAAAGCCGGTTATTATGCGGTAGAACTCGATAAATATAACATAAAAGCCGAAGCGACGGCCACCACGCGCGTGGGCGTGAGCCGTTATTCTTTCCCCGCAGGGAAAGCCAATATTTTGCTGAATCTGGGACTTGGCCTTACCAATGAGCAGGGCGCAATGCTCAAAGTTGTTTCGCCCAGCGAAATGGAGGGCATGCGTATGGTGGGCTCGTTTTGCTACAACAATGCCGAGGCCGCATATCCCGTTTATTTTGTCGCCCACGTTTCTCAACCTTCGACCGATTTTGGCATTTGGAATACTCCATCGAAATACAAGGGAACCGAAGCAAAATGGATGAGCTACAACGGCAAGACCCACATCAAAAAAGGATTTATGCAACACGTGGTGGGCGATAGTATAGGTGGTTATTTCTCTTATGATTTTGACAGTCCGCAGCAGGTAGAAATGTACGTTGGAATCTCGTATGTGAGCATAGAAAATGCCCGGGAAAACCTCGAAAAAGAGACGGAAAACACCGATTTTGACGCTATTTATGCCGAAACTAAGAAGGCTTGGAACAATAAACTGAGCCGCATAGAAGTGGAAGGAAATGATAAAGACGACAAAATCAATTTTTATACAGCGCTCTACCATACACAGATTCATCCCAATATTTTAAATGACGTAAACGGAGAATATCCTGTCATCGGAAGTCGCAAGACCGCAAAGACGGAGAGCACGCGGTATACTACTTTTTCCCTTTGGGACACTTATCGTAATTATCATCAATTGATGAGCCTAGTTTATCCCGAAGAGCAGCTCGATATGATCAAAAGTATGCTCGCGATGTACGATGAGAACGGCTGGCTGCCCAAATGGGAACTCAACAGCACGGAGACCTTCACGATGGTGGGCGATCCCGCCAGTGTGATAATTGCCGATACGTATTTGCGCGGCATCACCGATTTTGACGTAGAAAAGGCGTACGAGGCGATGCTGAAAAGTGCGGATCAGATTGAGAATAATCCGTTGCGGCCGGGACTTGAGGAGTATATAAAAAACGGATATGTAAGTGTAGATAGTGGCGTAGCCGGGCCGGTTTCCACCACGCAGGAATATAATATTGCTGATTTCGCAATAGCGAAAATGGCCCAAAAGTTGGGAAAAACGGCCGATTATAAGCGGTTTTTAAAGCGGTCAAATTCCTATAAAAAACTGTATAATAAAAAATCTGGATTTTTGCAGCCCAAACACGCTGATGGGAGTTGGTATGAACCTTTTGATCCACTGGCGGGATCTAATTTCACCGAAAATCCCGGATTTATAGAAGGTAATGCCTGGCAATATTTATTTATGCAACCGCACGATATTAAAGGAATGATTCAATTAATGGGCGGAAATGACCGATTTGAACAAAAATTGGACGCTTTATTTGCCCAGGATCAGTTTGATATGGCCAACGAGCCTGATTTTGCCTATCCGTTTTTGTATAATTTTATTCGGGGAAAGGCTGAAAAAGCTTCCGAAAAAGTCAGTCTTTTAATCGATACCTATTACAAAAACGCACCCGATGGAATTCCCGGAAATGATGATACCGGTACCATGAGCGCGTGGCTGGTATATGCCATGATGGGGATCTACCCCATGACCCCTGCAGAACCTTCCTATACCTTGATAAAACCCCGTTTTGAAAAGGTAATTATACATTTAAACCCTGATTTTTACGAGAAGGAGAAACTTGAGATTATTTCAAGGCTTCCCATTGAGGAGCACGTGTTTCAGATAGATATAAATGGTAAAAAGCTGCATCAAACCTTTCTGTCAAACAAAGAATTACTAGCTGCTGAAAAGTTGATCTTTAAACCAAAAGATTAAATATTTCGCCGCAGGCTTTACTAAAATACATTGCTAACTTTAGCTATTTGTTCTCCTACTTACTTCAAAACCCCTTAAAATATTTTTCTTAAAAAATGTTATTCAGCTATTGGGTTTTGTTACCGGTCGAAATTATTTCAATATGCTTAACATTAGAATAACATTTAGTAATAATTTTGAAACCAAAAGCCAATTTTCCATTAACGCTGAAAATTTAAAAGCATGAACAAAAAATATCTGTTTTTTATTATAATACTGTGCTTATGTTCCGCAACGGGGATCAATGCACAAAGTATCGTTGTTGAAGGGACGGTGACAGACGCTTCAAATATGCCACTTCCCGGAGCAACTGTGGTAGAAAAAGGTACCCAGAACGGTACTTCTACAGACTTTGACGGAAATTACAGCATCGAAGTGCCTGCAAATGCCACTCTCGTATTCTCTATGATAGGTTCTGCGAGCAAAGAAGTGCCTGTGAATAACCAGACCAACATTGATGCGGTACTTGATGAAAGTACGGAAAGTCTTGATGAAGTTATTGTTACCGCGCTAGGTATCAAGCGTCAAGAAAAATCTTTGGGCTATTCACTCTCTCAAGTAGATGGTGATGAGCTTTCTACGGTAAAAGTGGTAAATCCCATAAATTCACTACAAGGTAAGGTCGCGGGGGTAAATGTGACCGGTTCTGCAACGGGACCTTCTGGTACCAGTAATGTTGTCATACGTGGAGCAAGTTCGCTTAGCGGTACAAACCAACCGCTTTATGTAATAGATGGTATTCCTATTGATAACAGTAACCTGGGTTCTGCCACAAATTATGGAGGTGTGGATTTTGGTGATGGTATTTCGAGTATCAATCCAGATGATATCGCCACAATGAGTATTCTTAAAGGTGGTGCGGCAGCGGCGCTATATGGCTCAAGGGCTTCTGGCGGTGTAATTTTAATCACCACAAAATCTGGAAAGGGTCAACAAGGTCTGGGCGTGGAGCTATCCAGTTCAGTGCAGTTTGATAATCTCAATTCTGGTATTTATGAATTCCAAAGGGAATATGGCCAGGGAACTTTGGGCGTTAGGCCGGGAAGTAAAGCAGAAGCATTATCTGCAGGTCTATCATCTTGGGGAGGAAGCTTGGATGGCTCACTTGTTCCACAGTTTGATGGTGTTGAACGGCCTTACAGTTATTCAGGAGACAATGTGGATAAATTTTATAGAACGGGAACGAACCTGATAAATACAGTTGCGGTAAGCAAAGCCGGTGAAGGATATAATATTCGATTTTCAGCAACCAATTTAGAAAACGAGGATATTATACCCAACGCGGGCCTGAATAGAAAGTCATTTTCTTTGAACGCAGGTGTCCAACTTGCGGAAAAATTGACGCTGGATGTTAGTGGTAAATATATTCTTGAGAATGTTCAAAACCGTCCAAGACTATCAGATTCTCCAGGAAACACCAACGTTTCTGTGGTTTTAACGCCCCCTAACGTGGATGTTTTAGATTATAAGCCCGGTCTTAATGCAGAAGGAACAGAAAATAGAATATCTACAGCAAGTACCTATCATCAAAACCCTTATTTTTCTGCTTATAATTTCAGCAATGAAAGTTTAAAGAACAGATTTATCGGTTCGGCTACTTTACGCTATAATGTTACAGACTGGATGTACCTTTTAGGTAGGGCCGGTATTGATCAATATGTGGCACGCCAAACTTCCGTAGAGCCTTTTGGGACTGCGTATAAGCCACTGGGCGGTATGACCGAAGTCGCTTACAATGTGAGTACCGTAGATGCCGATTTTATGGTAGGTTTTGATAAAACATTTGCCGAAAAATACGGTATAGACATTGTTTTGGGAGCCAATAACAATGACATCAAGAACGAGCGTACAGAACTTAATGGACAGGAATTTGTATTGCCGGGCCTTGAGGATATTTCTAACGTGACCAATAGAAATTATACCTATGATTATGGTCAGGTTAAAAGAGGTTCTTTGTATTTTTCTGCTGAATTTTCTTATGATGATTACTTTTTTGTTACTGCAACAGGAAGGCAGGATTGGTTTTCAACTTTATCCCTTGCAGATAAATCAAGCTCCAACTCCTATTTTTATCCATCGGTGAGTGGAAGTTTTGTTTTCAGCGATGCCTTTGATTTACCAGAATGGGTAACATTTGGTAAGCTGCGTGCAGGTTATAGCGATATAGGTGGAGGTGCAGAAGATCCTTATGTGCTTTCCCTATCCTATGGTATTTTTGATAATTACACCGGCACGGGAAATAGCGTACCTCTGGGCCGCATCAATAACAGCCAGTTACCCAACAAAGAGTTAAAGCCTTTTTCTAAAAAGGAATATGAGTTCGGTTTGAATGCTCGTTTTTTCAACAGTCGCCTTGGGCTTGATCTTACCTATTACAGTAATAAGACAACAGATGATATCGTACCCATTTCGATATCCAATTCTTCAGGTTATGACGCCGCGTTCTTAAACGTGGGCGAGCTTACCAATAAAGGGGTTGAAATGCTTCTTGACGGAAGCCCTATACGCAACGAAAATTTTGACTGGAATGTTTCTTATAACCTTACGTACAATAAAAACGAAGTGGTTAAAACAGATGCTGATGGAAATCCCTTCTTTAGTAGTGGGGGTGGTGCCACTGGGGGTGAATTCGCAATCTGGAGCAATCGTAGGCCGTCCACTGGGGGTAATCTACGGTACCACATTTGTAAGAGATGATCAAGGTCGTTTGCAATATGACAGTGACGGTACGCCTACCCAAGGGCCCAACGAATTTTTGGGCAATGGCGTTGCGCCTTGGTATATGGGTCTGACCAACTCGTTCAACATCTATGACTTCAACCTTTCATTTTTGGTCGATGCTAAATTTGGTGCAGACATTTTCTCTGGAACCAGTGCTTTCGCAAATTATTACGGGGCAGGACAGAATACCGTGGAAGGGAGGGCCAATGGTCTTTCCGTAAGCGGTGTGGATACCGATGGCAATGCATTTGCCACGACCATTGCTCCTGAAAACGTGCAGATTTATTATCAGAAGCTCTATCAGATAGCAGAAGCCAACATGCAAAATGCCGATTTTATCAAAATGCGCGAAATGAGTTTTGGTTATAATTTTCCCAGTAAAGCATTGGAGAACACATTTCTTACCAGCGCCAATATTTCTGTTGTAGGACGTAATTTGTTCTTTTTGATGAGAAATACAGAGAATATTGATCCAGAATCTTCTTTTAATTCACCTTAAAAATCCACCTGCTTTGCAGGTGGTCATGTCCTGATGGCTATGCCTGTATTTACAGCTTGATTTCGATTTGCTTTTTTGTTGCATAATTGAATCTGGTCGATTTTTAGAACAGGCCCCTGTCGCCCCCTATGGGGGCTAGCCAAAGCCACCTTCTAAGAAGGTGTGATTTTTACTAGCAACCTGAGTTCGATGTAAGAATATTAGTAATTACTATTGTTTTAAAGCAATAGAAAAGCGGAAATTTAGTATATTTAAGTATCTGAAATTCAAATATTTAACTAAATTTTCCGCTATGATTTCTAATGATAAAGTTACTGATATTTTCTTTGACATTGATGAGTTCTGTAATGTTTTTGAACCTGCTTTTGCACAAAGGCTCCTAGAAGACGGTAAAAAACACAGAAAAAGGGCCTTCAAGATGTCAATGAGCGAAATTATTACGATCATGGTCATCTTTCAACTTAGTGGGCACAGGACTTTTAAACACTTCTACCTTTTTTACGTTCAAAAGCATATGAAAGCCGAGTTTCCAAATACCGTTTCCTATAATCGTTTTACCGAATTGATGCAGGCCAACATGCTGCCACTTGTATTATTTATGAAGACCCGTTGCCTGGGAGAGTGCACGGGGATCTCCTTTATCGATTCCACCCCCGTTAGGGTCTGCAAGAACAAGCGCATAGGCTCCAACAAGGTATTTGAGGGGATAGCAACCACCGGGAGGTCCACAATGGGCTGGTTCCACGGTTTTAAGCTCCATATTATTGTGAACGATAAGGGGGAAATCTTGAATTTCGTGATCACCCAGGGAA
>Ga0314774_1000381_pt1 | contig 37337 bp, 23 predicted proteins | sample MetaGCBIA2018_FD_204515 | JGI IMG/M metagenome (GOLD analysis project Ga0314774, IMG submission 204515) | Cryopeg brine microbial communities from Beaufort Sea near Barrow, Alaska, United States - CBIA 2018 | ecosystem: Environmental > Aquatic > Marine > Coastal | place: USA: Alaska | collected... | reverse complement strand
CTAAAACCGAAAGTTTTATAGAAGAACTACCTAAATCTATTCCTAAAAAATACATATCATTAAATTTTTACTTTGATTTTCTTTGTGGGTCTCCATAGGTTTTCCATATCCTCAAGGGTTTTTCCTTTTGTTTCAGGAACAAACCTCCAGATAAACAGTCCGGAAAGAACCGCCATTCCTCCATAGATCCAATATGGGAACCCGTGATTGAACATGTCTACCAAACCTGTATTATTATTCATCATTGGAAAGGTCCAGGATACCAGTAAATTTGCCAGCCATTGAATTGCTACAGCAACGGCCATAACTCCTTTAATGGAATTAGGAAAAATTTCAGAAAGCAGTACCCAGGTAACAGGACCCCAGGACATCGCAAAAGCTGCGATATAAAGGAGCATAAGCAGTAATGCAAGTAAACCGGTACTTCCTGAAAATAATGCAAACCCAAGGCCAATCATACTAACTGCCATGAATCCGCTACCTATCATCATCAACTTTTTACGCCCAAATTTATCAACGGTAAAAATAGCGACAACTGTAAAGATCATATTTATGGCTCCCACAATAATCGTTTGTAAAAGGGAAGCATCCGTCTTCATTCCCATTCCCCTAAAGATTTCAGGAGCATAGTACAGCACTACATTAATTCCTACAAATTGTTGAAAAACGGAGAGCAATAATCCTATAATGACAACACCCCAACCAAAAAATAGCCAGTGTGCTTTTTTAATTGCGAAGGAAGCCTTGATGTCTTTTAAAATCTCAATAGCGTTTTCCGGGGGATTCAGTTTATTAAGAACATGCATTGCCTCTATATCTTTTCCTTTCATCACCAAAAACCGTGGAGTTTTAGGGACGAATAACAAGAAGATAAAAAACATAAAAGCCGGAATACTTTCTGAAAGAAACATTTGGCGCCAACCTGTTTGGTTTATCCATACCTGGGTTTGACCCTGTACTATGAAATAATTGACGAAATATACTATCATCATACCGCTTACAATAGCCAGTTGATAAAACGAAACAAGTTTTCCCCTGATATTAGCAGGAGCCATTTCTGCAATGTATAATGGCGCAAGCATACTTGCAAGCCCTACTCCTATTCCTCCAATAATTCTATAAACAATAAATGAGGATAAAGAGTCCCCAAGAAAAATATTCATCATATCCGGATATGCAGAGCCAATAGCCGAAAGCATGAATAACAATGCAGCCAGTATCAAGCCGTTCCTCCTTCCAAGTGAATTTGCTGTTCTATCTCCCAAGGAGGCCCCAATTATACAACCTACCAAGGCACTACTTATCATGAAACCTAAAATTGAGTTTTTTAAATTTTCGGTTAATTCACCAGGTAGCGTTAAAAACTGGAAATAAAATAGTGCTCCTCCCAACATTAAAATAATTGCAATAATCAAATAAGCCGTGCTTTTTTTGAAGAATTTTAAAATAAAGGAGCCAAACAACAAACCTATTGCGAGTATGCAGAGACTAATAATAATTTTAAACTGAAGTATTGCAGCAACGGCCAGTTTTGGATCATTTTCCAGTTTTGTTATAAAATAATTTTCGAGAGCGCCAACGGCTCCCGAAATTACCGCGGTATCATAACCAAAGAGTAATCCTCCTAAACTTGCTACTACCGTAATTAAAATAATGTTTTTTTTGTTGAAAGTTCTCATTAACGAATACTCTTATGGTTAATCTGACTACAAGATTAAATAATTCTTTTTATATTTGCAATTTATTAATGCTTTTTATGAAAATATAAAAATGCCAGGAAGTAAAAAATAATATAATTTTAATGAATTACTTTTATTTGAGAAACATTATTATGAAAAAACAACAGATTTATCATGAAACAGGTGAACTGAGTGATGCTGATGTAATGAAATCTATAACTATAGATTGTGTAATATTCAGCTTCGATAATGAAAGTCTTGAAGTACTGCTGGTGGAGCATGCTCATGGAATAAGGCAGGGCGAATGGGGACTACCCGGCGGATGGATCTTAAAAGATGAAGATATAGATGATGCGGCACAAAGGCTCCTGTTTAAACTAAGCAGCCTTAAAAATATTTATCTTGAACAGCTCAAAGCATTTGGAGCCCCGGACAGATTTCCCTTGGGCAGGGTTATTACCATTGGATATTATGCATTAATCAAGAAAGAATCATACAAACTAAAAGCTGGATTAACAGCTTCCAACGTGAAATGGTTTAGGATCAAAGATATCCCAGATCTTATTTATGACCACAACGAAATACTTAATTATAGTTTAGAACATCTGAGAAAAAAGGTGCGCCAAGCCCCTATCGGATTTAACCTGCTACCCGAAAAATTCACTTTATTACAACTCATGCAATTGTATGAAGAAATTTTAGGGGTTGAGATGGACAAGCCTAATTTTCGCCGAAAATTCCTGAAAATGAAATTGCTTAAAGGCCTGGAAGAAAAGCAACAGGATGTCTCGCACCGTGCAGCTAAACTTTATAAATTTGATCACGAAATTTATCAAAAGTTGACCACTAAAGGTTTCAATTTTGAATTTTGAATATAGGCATCTTATTTTTGTTAAAAAGAGTAAATTGATGAAAAATTACAATACCAAGGATGTTAAAATAAAAATAAATATAACTTGAACGCTTATTAATAATCAATTAAGTCAATAATGTCCTTCATTCTTATGTTACTATGGCAAATCCTAACAATAATTTTCTTTTTGATTAACCTATTGGTTTTTGCTAGGGAGTTTCATCCAAAAAAAATGACACAACTAAATTCAACCCTTAATTGATAAAAAAAAGATTGGATTGATTTAAAATTAGAAAAGAACTTATATGAAAGTTGGACTTTTTGTGCCCTGTTATGTTGACCAGTTCTACCCCAAAGTGGCGATCTCAACTTATGAATTATTGCTGAAATTAGGTTGTGATGTGAGTTTCCCAATTAAGCAAACCTGTTGCGGACAACCTATGGCGAATAGTGGTTACGAGCATTTGACAGGAGGTTGCGACACCAATTTCATAGCCAATTTTGCCGAATTTGACTATATCGTGAGCCCTTCCGGGAGTTGCACCTTGCATGTCAAGGAGCATTTACACGACGAAAAGAACGAACAATTGGCTACCCAGATCAGGACACGGGTATTTGAGTTGACCGAGTTTATCACCGATATTTTAAAAATCGAAAAAATTGATGGAAACTTTCCGCACCGTGTAGGAATGCACGAAAGTTGCCATGGACAGCGCGGGTTAAAACTGTCGCAAATGAGCGAATTGAACGCGCCTTATTTTTCCAAACCGGGACAATTATTAAACGGAATAAAAGGATTGGAACTGGTTTCACTTACCAGGAAAGATGAATGTTGTGGTTTTGGTGGTACTTTTTGTGTAACCGAAGAAGCCGTTTCCGCAAAAATGGGCCAGGACAGGGTAAAAGACCATGAAAATCAGCATGTTGAATATATTACCGGTGGTGATATGTCTTGTTTAATGCACCTGGAAGGCATTTTGAAAAGACAAAAAAGCCCGGTTAAAATTATACACATCGCAGAAATATTAAACTCGATATAAATAAGTATAACCAAAATTCGATGTAAACACCAGTTAAAAATTACACGGGTTTTATTCTGAACCTATCGGAAAACCAATATAAAGCTCCATAATGACAGGAAAAATTATTGAACACAGCAAAGCCGCAGAGAATTTTAACGTAGATGTAAAGCGGGAAGAATGGCATGATGAAACGCTTTGGATGGTTCGGGAAAAGCGGGATAAAGCTGCATTTCAGATACCGGAATGGGAATTGCTGAGGGAAACGGCCTCCCAAATTAAAAACAATGTGCTTTCCAATAACCACCAGTATTTGCAGGATTTTGAAAATCAGGCCAAAAAAAATGGCGTCATTGTTCATTGGGCCGCAGATGGAGCTGAACACAATAAAATAGTCCATTCCATTATGGAAAAGCATGGGGTCAAGCAAATTGTGAAGTCTAAATCCATGCTTACCGAAGAATGTCATTTGAATGAATATTTAACCGAAAAAGGAATTGATGTGATCGATTCCGATTTAGGGGAACGCATAGTTCAATTGAGAAACGAGGCGCCAAGTCATATTGTTTTACCCGCCATTCACCTCAAAAAAGAAGATGTTAGCGAGACTTTTCACGAACATCTTGGCACAGAAAAAGGAAATATAGATCCGAAATATTTAACCGAAGCGGCTCGTCTTCATCTAAGAAATACTTTTCTCACCAGGAAAATAGCCCTCACAGGAGTGAATTTTGCGATTGCAGAGACCGGGGAATTCGTGGTTTGCACCAACGAGGGAAATGCCGATATGGGCGTTCATCTGGCCGATGTACATATAGCCTGTATGGGTTTTGAAAAAATTATTCCGCAACGAAAACACCTTGGGGTTTTTCTAAGATTGTTGGCAAGAAGTGCTACCGGACAACCCATTACTACTTATTCCAGTCATTTTAAAAAACCCAGGGACGGCAAGGAAATTCATATTGTAATTGTGGATAACGGGAGAAGTACCCAGTTAGGCAGGGAAGATTTCAGGAATTCCCTGAAATGCATTCGTTGTGGCGCCTGCATGAATACCTGTCCCGTTTACCGAAGAAGCGGCGGGCACAGTTATCACAATGCGGTGGCCGGACCTATAGGTTCCATATTGGCACCAAATCTGGATATGAGCAAAAATGCCGATTTGCCTTTTGCCAGTACGCTTTGCGGTTCTTGCACCAACGTTTGTCCGGTAAAAATCGACATCCACGAACAACTTTATAAATGGCGCCAAGTTTTGGTGAAAGAAGGATATACCCCAACCACCAAAACTATTGCAATGAAAGGAATGGCTTCTGTTTTGGCAAATCCAGTAATTTTTGATTTTGCAGGAAAAGCAGGGAGATTTATAATGCAGAAAGCACCCGGCCTTGTGAACAACAGTTTCAATCCGTGGTACAAACAACGTGAAATGCCCAATCCTCCCGAAGAATCGTTCAGGGAATGGTACAAGAAAAATTCAAGGGAATCAAAAGAAAAGAACAATGAGCAGTAAGGACGATATTTTAAAAAAAATAAAACAAAATCAACCTTCATCCATAAGTGAATTGCCGGATTTGGGAGCTTTGGGACTGGATACATATGATAATCCCGACAAATTCAAAGCTATTTTGAAGGGTATTGGAGGAGATTTTGTTGAAGTGAAAGATTATGATGAAGTAATAAGCTATATCAATCGTAATTATGATGCCGAAAAGCGCAAGATCACCACACTTCCCGAACTAGAGGAAATTGCGTCAACCAATTGGACGAATGATGATCCGCATAGCCTGGAAAATGTAGAATTAACCATTGTTAAAGCCCATTTTGGCATTGCAGAAAATGCCGCTCTTTGGGTAACCGATGAATTATTGGGACAACGGGCTTCTGTATTTATTGCCCAATATTTGGCAATTGTAGTGAACAAAAAAGATATTGTGCCAACAATGCACCAGGCTTATGAACGAATAGGAAACCAGGAATACGGCTTCGGTACTTTTATTGCAGGGCCTTCAAAAACCGCAGATATTGAACAATCCCTGGTTTTAGGCGCTCATGGGGCAAGGGGATTAATAGTGTTCCTTATGGATTAAACTATTTACCCACGAGAAATTAAGAAAGAATAGAGGCAACGGAACCGCTCAACTCCAGGAAACAATTTTTAGCTTAAGTCCACCGGATCTGAACTTATTTCACACTCAGTACTTGCCGGAACCGGTTAGAACTTCACATTGTTAGTTGATTCATTTTCCGAGTCATTTTGTTGTATATCATTTTTTGAGAACGTAAAGTTTCGAAATTTAGAATTAACCTGCCCCTGTTGCTAACTCACACCGAAGTCGGGTTACCGGGTCGGCCCATCCTGTAACCTTTAGAAAGTCCCTTGGATGCTCTTTTTGAATCGGCTACATTTGAAAATGTAAGACCACCATACTTGAGTGCGTTGCTCTTTTTTGGTCGGTAAGGCAGGATCTGTCACAAGCTTAACTCCCTTAAATCAGCACTGGCCAAAACTTTGACCGCTATAACTTCCAATCCAAAATCGTTCTTATATGAATATTAATTTATGTGATTTGACATTATTTTTTAATTACAAATAGAATTTACTTTTAACGTTCTTATTATCACCCTCCCTATATAATTCATAAGTAAAGCCTGGATGTATACAAAATGAACCGACTTCACCCTTCTTGTTCAGTGCGAGAAATGCCACCTGAAAATCATTATAATATGTATTCTTCTTTATAATTCTTTCAATAGCAATCTCACATGCTTCTTGAGGGCTCTTTCCGGAGCGCATTAATTCAACAATCAAAAAAGTACTGACGTTTTTAAGTATTTCCTCACCTAAACCTGTTGCCACTGCACCACCCACTTCATTATCAATAAAAAGTCCGGAGCCAATTATCGGCGAATCACCAACCCGACCTCTCATTTTATAAGCTAAACCGGAAGTAGTACAGGCACCTGCTATATCTCCCTTTGAGTCTAGGCAAAGCATTCCTATGGTATCATGATTTTCAATATTTATTATAGGCTTATATTCTTTTTCTTTTAACCAATTCTTCCACTTTCTTTCTGATTCTTCAGTCAACAAGTTTACAGATTCAAAGCCCTGGCTTAAAGCAAACTGGTATGCTCCCTCTCCGACCAACATATTGTGCGGTGTCTCTTCCATTACTTTGCGTGCCACAGACACGGGGTGTTCAATATTTTCAAGAAAAGCCACACTTCCAAAATCACCATTGGGTGCCATTATAATAGCATCCAAGGTGACCTTTCCATCCCTATCCGGGGCTCCACCCTTTCCTACAGTCTGGTTCTTAACGTTTGATTCTTCTACCTGAACCCCCATCTCTGCCGCATCGAGGGCAGATGTTCCCTTTTCTAATAAATTTCCAGCAGTACTATTGGCTTCCTGAAAATTCCAGGTGGTGATAGCAACAGGATTTTGAGCAGAAACAATTTGGTCATCGGGAAGATTAAAAGATAAATTGCTACTAACCAGCGGCAAACCAACGCCTACTATTCCAACTTTTCTTATAAAGTTTCTTCGTTTCATGTATTATGTGTTATTTAATTTATAAAGTAAATGCACATTTATTATTACCACTTTAAATCAGTAATTTTTCATTAAAATCAAGTATTTAATCTAATGTACCCACTATTCGTTTTCCGTGGTAAGCCGAGGCTCCAAGTAAAGAATGTACTACGTTCAGGTTTACATCTGTAATTTTTCCGGCCGGCATTATCTCTATTTCCTTAGGGGATATTTTGATCATCTTCTTCAAAATTTCTTCTCCTTCAAAAACTGTGTTAGCCCCTCCTGAGGTCAAAACAGTTGAAACACCTTTGATCAACGACAATTTCTTCAGAGATTTTAAAAGATCAGGAGTATCATCTATGGCTTTATGTATTACCACCTTCAAAGGAAAGGCTAGGTTGGTTAATATGCTGATCGCATCAATGTTTAAATTGTGGTCTGTTTTTAAAGCACCAAAAACTACGCCCTCTACTCCCGTAATCCTGCAAATTATTATAGACGCTTTCATCTCCGTTAATTCTTTTTCAGAAAATATGAAATTACCGGCCCGAGGACGGATCATCACTCGAATTGGAATATTTAAATGCTTACTGACCTCTATTATTAAATCTTTTGGAGGTGTTAATCCATCCACATCCAAATTGGCACAAAGTTCTATACGATCAGCACCACCTTTTTCAGCAGCAATAGCCTGTTCTAATGTTTCTACACAGGCTTCTTTGATAAATGGCTTTGTAAGTGACATTTCTAGATTAGTTTTGGAACCTTAAACTCACATACTTTATTTTTTTACGATTGTAGGTGTATGTGATATGAATTTGACCATTTTCACCCTGAATAATTGCCGGATAACTAAATTCGCCTTCAGCCTCATTTTCCAATTGCAAAATATCCTGCCAATTTTCTGCATCTTTAGAAACGGCAAGATTTAATTTATTTCGACCATCAGACCAGTCCTCGCCAGAAGCCAAAGGATTATAAACCATTAGAAACATTCCATTTTTCAGACTAACTGCATCAATTCCTGAATTTGGGTTTGGCAATTTAGAGTGTTCAAAATTAGACCAGCTTTCTCCATCATCCTCACTTACACTTTCTAAAATGAAATTCTGATCACTTCTGAAATATGCTTTTAAGCTTCCTCCTTTAAGCTGAACAATACTCGGCTGGATCACTTTGTATTCCGAATCTGAATTCACCGGAACCTTTTTCCATGTTTTTCCTGAATCATCTGAAATTTCCATATGCGCATACCAGACCTTTCCATCATTTAATTCAACACTCGATGGACTAATAATCCTACCATTTTCCAGCTGGATAGGTTTATTTTTTATAGGTCCTAAAATTCCAGTCGGTAACATTACTGCTTCAGACCATGTTTTACCATTATTTTCTGAAGTTTTATAGGCTCCCCACCAGTTAGATGGCGAAGGCCCTATTTTATAAAAAAGAAATAATCTTTTTTCTGTGTTAAACAAAACGGGGTTCCAGGTGGGGAATCGCAGCGTATCATTAACTACACCATCGGCTATCTTATTTGGTTTAGACCAACCTTCTTCATTTTTTACACTAGAATAAATACTTACATCTGGATGTCGTTCATGTGTACCACCAAACCATGCGCTAATCAAATCTCCATTATTAAGCTCGGTAATGGTTGAGGCATGAGAGCTTGGAAATTCAGCCTCTGTATAAATAAAATTTTCACTAAGAATTTCAAAATCTAATTTCTTTTGAGCTCTCGATGTAAAATAATTTAGCAAAACCATATACAACAAAATCTTTGCTGTTTTTCTCATCTTATAATAATTAATAAATGGTAAATTACAATACGTACTCTTCCCCTATGATCGGAAAATTACATTTACTTTTAAAAACGAGGATGGCCGTCTCTTATAATTATTTTTTCACATTAAATGATTAAGATTTATTTGGAAAGACCATCCAAAAATATTTTCCCTTAATTTTCTATCGAAAATGCAATTGTTGATTTGTTTTTAGCCGAACGGATTTCTTCTGGTATTACCACCTCTACCTGGTCACCGTTAAATTTAAACTTAACTTCCTCTCCAGTTTCCAATGATTTGATTATAGCTTTTTTTGAAGGTAAATTTTTAGACCAACTAATCTTTCTTGGTATTTCCTCTCCATCTTCAAAAACAGCGATCGCATAGAGTTTATTTCCGTTTTCAGTAAAATATACATTTCCATCCTGATAATTATCAATCGCGTTAGTATTATAAATAGCTTCGCCATTTTTGTCCAGCCAGTTTCCTATTTTTTTTAATTTATCCACAACTTCATATGGCAAAGTTCCATCTGGTTTTGGACCAACTCCAAGAAGCATGTTTCCACCTTTTGCCACAACCTCAATAAGGTTATGAATTATTGTTGTTGGGGATTTCAAAGGATCGTTTGGCACGTAACCCCAATTATTTCCTAAAGGTAAACAACTTTCCCAGGGATTATCCAATTTGGTTTCAGGGATTTTCCGTTCTGGTGTCTGGTAATTTTCATAAGGTCCGTGAACGGTACGATCTGCAAAGATAATTCCCGGTTGCGCTTTTCTTGCCATTTCAGCAATTTTAGGCATATCGATCTCTTGACTGGCTTCGGGAATTGGTGCACCCCATGCTCTTACTTCATCATTTACTGTTTCTTTTGGTCGTACCCAGCCTCCATCCAACCAAAGGATATCGATGCTTCCATAATCGTGCATCAATTCACTGATTTGATTAAAGGTAAATTCTTTGAATTTATTCCAGCGCCAATCATATTTTTCAATATCATAATTTGCATTTCTGTTTGGAGTGGCGTATTTATCCCACCAAAAATATTGCGAATGCCAGTCGGGTTTTGAGAAATACGCTCCAATCATAAAACCTCTATTTCTGAATGCCTCAAACACGTATTTGGCAACATTGGCTTTAGGATGATCCTGAAACGGTCCGTTGGTAATTTTATAATCGGTTTGCTGCGTATCGAACAAATTAAAGCCATCATGATGCTTTGTGGTGAAAACTACGTATTTCATTCCGGCAGCTTCAGCAGCATCTGCCCAGCTTTCAGGATCAAAATTTACCGGATTAAAAATTTTATCTAAATTCCAGTACCATTTTTTATAATCGTTGTAAGCAATGGTGCTATCGCGCTCAATCCAATCTTCCGAATTTAAGTTCCAGGATTCCATAATACCGGGAACTGAATAAATTCCCCAGTGTATAAGCATCCCGAATTTCTGGTTTTCCCATTTTGCCAGTTTTATCTTTACCAAAGGATCTGTTGGCGCAACATATTCTTCTGAACGTTGATGCACTCCCTGCTCGTCCTGTGCTTGTATATACTGAATAGAAAGCGCCAGGGCAAACACAAAAAGAACTTTTATTTTAAAATTTTTCGACATCACATTACTTTTTATTTGTTGATTATTATTGTTTCATTTAATTTGAAAGTGGTTTCCAGCCTGATATCCTCAGAAGAAGCTCCAATAATCAGTTTGAATTCTCCAGCTTCAGCTACTTGTACCATTTCAGCATTAAAAAGTGATAATTCTTTTGGGAGTAACTCAAACTGAATAGTTCTTATTTCTCCCGACTTAATCGAAACCCTTTCAAAGCCTTTTAATTGTTTCACGGGACTCAGCACACTGCTCACCATGTCTCTTAAATACAATTGAACAACTTCATCTCCATCTTTATCACTAATATTTTTAATCTTTAGGCTAACATTTATCCTTGTATCCTTTCCTATCCCTTCTACAGATTGTTTTAGATCGAAATATTCAAATTCAGAATAGCTTAATCCGTAACCAAAAGGATACAGCGGTTGTGCTTCAATCTCTACATAATCTCTTCTCCGGGGAAACCAATAATTGTAATAAACAGGTAATTGCCCTATCGATTTGGGTACGGAAACAGGTAACCTTCCGGCAGGATTATAATCCCCAAAGAGAACATCTGAAACAGCATTACCACCTTCCTGCCCGGGATACCAAGCATCTAAAATAGCAGGGACATTTTGTGAAGGCCAATTTAATAACAATGGCCTACCTTTAATTAAAACTAACACTGTAGGTGTTCCTGTAGCAACAACGGCCTTTAATAATTCCAGTTGTTTTCCCATTAAATTAAGTGTAGAACGGTCATAACCCTCACCACTTTCCATATCGCTTAAAATAGCATCTCCTGAAGATGAAACCGTTGCTGCTCCTGTTTCCAAATATTCAGTTTTAAAATCTCTCGCACTGGAACCTCCCAAAACAACAATGGCAACCTCAGCATTTAGAGCCGCTTCAACAGCTTTAGGAATATGGGTTTGTGTGGTATCACGAACAGCGGTTCCTTTTACATATCGAATATTGGCTTGAGGCATTTTATTCCGGATTCCCTCCAGTACGGTGATAATATTCTCTTTAGCCTGTGGAGAAGTGTAATCCCCCAATTGGTTGTATTGCATATCTGCATTGGAACCGATTACCGCAATACTTTTAAGGTTCTTATTTAGAGGCAGGAGGTTCTTTTGGTTTTTCAGCATAATTACCGATTGACGTGCAACTTCCCTGGCTAATTCAATATGGAATGAATTGCGAACAACTTTTTTAGCATTTTCAATATCCACATAGGGATCATCAAAAAGCCCCAATTTAAATTTTACAGTTAAAACTCTTTTTACTGCTTCCTCGATTCGATTTTCCGAAACCTTACCCGATTTTACCGCATCCATTAATGCATTATCGAATCCGTTTCCACCAAGATCGACATCCACTCCGGCATTCATAGCCACTGCAGCAGCATCCTCCGCAGTTGAAACAATATAATGGCTTCCCAAGAGCCCTTCGATGCTACCTAGATCGGATATTACAAATCCATTAAAACCCCAATCTTTCCTCAAAGTATTCGTTAATAAACTTTTATGTGCTGTACTGGGAATTCCGTCAATTGAACTATAAGCCGTCATTATTGATAAAATTCCATTTTCAATAGCCTCTTTTACCGGATACATATAATTTTGAAATAAATCTCGCTGTCCTAAATGTACAGCCCCACCGTTATGCCCTCCTTCGGAAACTCCATAAGCAGCAAAGTGTTTCAATGTAGCAGCCACATGTTCTCCGTTTTTAAGATCTTCCGCAGTTTCTCCCTGAAATCCGGAAATTATCGATTTTCCCATTTCTGAAATCAGGTAGGGATCCTCACCAAAAGTTTCCTCTACGCGTGACCATCTTGGGTCTCTGGCAATATCGATGATTGGGCCATAACCCACATTTGCTCCCTGCGCTCTGATTTCTTTTGCAATAACCTTAGCCATTTTCTTAATAAGCTTCGGATTCCATGTACTGGCCTGTCCAACCGCAGTGGGGAATACCGTTGTTCCGATAGCCATATGCCCATGCATGGCTTCTTCTTCTAAAAGTAAAGGAATTCCTAAACGGCTGTTCTCTATCGCATACTTCTGAATCTCATTAGTGATTTTTGCTGCCTCTCTGGGTTCAAGTCCTGTTTCCAATGTTTTTTGCGTCCACGGATCCGCCCTAAGCAATCCCCACAACCCTCCAATATGCCTGTTGTTAATTTCCTCTTTATATAGTCCGCTAATTTTTGCAGTAGTGCCATTTTTAGTGTACATCTTCCATCCAAGTGGCGTGGTAAGCTGGCCTATTTTCTCTTCTAAAGTCATTAGAGATACCAAATTATCAACCCTAGCTTCAACTTGTAGAGATGCATCCTTATAAGCAGCGTTTTTAAGATTTTGACTAAAAAGTGCATTAGAAAGTAATAAAAAACAAAAACAAATTTTCTTCATCAAAATTTTAATTTAAAAAGGAAACTTGGATGTGATTAGCATCCATTTCCATTTGATTATTAAATAATAATAATACCTTTCCTACTGGCTAATGATTTTCTTCCACTCCATGAAGTCCGCTTTTACACTCCAATCATTACCAAAAAACCCAGCTCCCCACACGCCTTTTATACCTTCTGTGCTCATAGAATCATCAAAAATCATTACATCCGGAAAAAAAGTTCCGTTAACCAGGTAATCATTGGCATAGGCAGCGTGCATTCCTTTTTTACCGGTAGCTGTCACTACCCCAACGCTCGCGAATTTACTATCCGCTCTAGGATAAATAAAATATGCTCCCCATTGATCCCCCTTTAATATTTTATCTCCTATTTGCATTTGATGATCAGATACCTGGATTGGTGCCTCTTTCAAAACTTTCTTCCAGGCTGCATTATTAGATTTGTTACCGTAAATAATAACATTTCTATCTGGGAAATCTGAAGCTCTAAAATCTGTATCCTTTATAATATCCACGCTCCCATTGGCCCTATAGTAGAATTTTTCGGCATCAAATTTCGCGCGGTTATAATACCATTGATTTTCTTCGTCAGATCCCTGGGATGCAAAAACAAAAACAACATTATTTCTAAAAGCATCTTTAAAACTGCCATTCCTATGAGGTCCTTTTTCTGAAGCAGCAGGCTTTTCTGTAATCTGCCATATCCCGTTCTGCTTCTCCAGGTAAACAATATCAGCTTGAGGCATTAAAATTTCCTGCTCATCAATACGAACATCAGTTAACTTTGACTGTTGCATCGCTAGAATATCAATTGCCAAAGTTGAAACATTTGTGGTCATCAGCTCGAAACCATTTTCAGTTCTTTTAAAGTCAAAATTGCTTATTTTAAACGGGATTTCCTGCTGAAGAATATCTACAAAATGAGAACCTGCTGAGACACCCGGAGAGGCCGTTGTGAAATTAATTTTATCAATCTCATTATCTGCTTTTATTTTTCTCCTGTTAAAAAAATAGAAAATTGGAGGCCAGTCAACACTATCATCACCAAACCAGTGTTCTCCACCAGGATATTCATAATAGACAAAATCATTATGGAATTTCCCCAAACGCTCCCTCATTTCGCGAGCTAGAAAAGTAGGGACAACATTATCTGAATCTCCATGAAGAATATAAACTCCGTAATGCAGGTAATTATTCTCCAGTTTTAATGTACGACTTGGATTACCAGCTCTTCTGATAATTTCATCAAATTGTTTTTCTTCAGCGTTTGTAAATTTCTCCTGGGCTTTTTCTTCAAATTCTGTTTTAGTCATTCCAAACCTCTCCTGAATTTGATCTTCTGAGATACGCCTGGTAAAACTATGCCTATAATCCAGCAAGTCCGGATATCCCGCTGCGGGTGCGATCGCTGCAAATTTATCCGGGTATGTAGCCCCTAAATACCAAGTGCCGTGTCCCCCCATCGAATGTCCAGTTAGATAGGTTTGCTGTGGATCTGTTTTTAATAATTCTTCTGAATGTCTTAAAACCTCCAGGGCATCAAGCCTTCCCCAGTCTTCCCAGGCAAATCCAAACGGCCTCCTGTTAGTTGGGGCCACAACATGCCCCCAGTCCTTTTGTTTATAGGCATTAGCCTGATTTACCGCTTCTACAGACGCACCATGTACCGACAAGAACAATGCCTGATTTCCTTTGTCTTTTGTTAAAGATGGGGCAAGGCTATAGTATTGTACGCTCTTATCCACATCACTCAAGAAAGTGTTTTTATGATGCTCATATTTTGATTTTACCGCAAGTTTTATAGTTGTGGTATCAATAATTTTATTCTGTTTATCTTTTAAATAAAGTGTCGCTTCCAAAGTTTCTGAAGCCTCCAAATTGGAAGGAATTGGAATAGAGAATGCTACTTTTCTAACATTCTCTGGTAATATATCAGGAATATTTGTTTCTCTTGTGGCATCACCTATTTCGACCTGGATTTTACCACCTCTTAACCAACTGTCTTTAGTATTTATTACTCTGATTGCCCCCCAAAGTGGAGTTTTCTCCTCTTTCTGTAAATCGGGCAAAGTAAGATCCCTGGATGTAAATTCTACCGGTTTGTAAGTTTCCAAAAGACGGGCCCGCATATGGGAAAATCTCCCACCAGACAAAATAAACTCGTTCTTACCTTTTTTAAGCTTTACAGGGATCAGACTCCATCCAAAATCGTAATGATCCCCTTCATGTGGCAATTTATTGATAAGAACGGCCGCATGCCCAGAGGCTTCAAAAATTACGGTTTTCTCATCAGTGGAATAATATTCTAAGTAAAGATAACCTGAGCCCAGACCACTATCACTAAACTCATTGTTCTCTTCGACTTTAATCTTTTCCCATTTTATTTCATCTCCCGAAAAATCAACACCTCCAATTTTTCCATCTGCAATCTCACTTTCCTCTTCAGCTATTACTCTTGCAAAAAGGGGATCGCTTAACACAGATTTCGTTTCTGCCGGAAAACTTCTCCCACTGTACACCAGGCCCTCTTTAAAAATGTGTACAACCTCGCCTTCGTGTATATCTTCTACTTTTTCTTTTCCAAAATATTCTACGATATTGCCTTCCCTGTCTTGTGCGAAAGAAAAGGTGGTGACGAACAACATTAAAATTAACTTACTAAATTGTTTTTTCATAATATCAGCTTTTTTCATGTTAAATTGATGCTAGAGCCTTATTTTGCCGGTTCAAAACCCTGTAATATAAAATGTAACTTTCCTGCTTTCAACAATTGCTCTTGGGAAATAATGTAGTTTTCGAAAACCTTGTCATTTAAAGTGGTGCCCTGTATATATTGTTTTTCCCCTTTTGCGTTTGAGGTTATGACCAGCTTTTCATTTTTATAGTATGTGCTATCCAGGTGTATGGTTATTTTGTTAAAAACGGGTGAGATCATTGTATAGATGGGACTACCAGGAGTCATGGGATATATTCCCATCATTGAATATATTACCCAGGCGCTCATAGTTCCGGTATCATCATTACCGGGGAGACCATCCGGAGCATTTTTGTAATATGTATTTATCAGCTCCCCTATTTTTTTTGAAGCCTTGTACTCCTTTCCCGGAATAAAATTGTACAGGTAGCCGTAAGCAAAATCGGGTTCATTGGCCATATCAAAATGGCCCTTGGCAAAAAGCTCATCTAATCTTACTTCAAATTTACGCTCACCACCCATTATTTTTTTTAACCCTTCAATATCATGAGGAATCATAAAAAGGTATTGCCAGGCATTTCCTTCTATATAGCCCGGATTTTTGGTGAAATTCGCTCCGGCTAATGGATCAAATTCCGCATACCATGACCCGTCTTTGTTTTTAGGCTGGATGAATTTTGTTTTTGGGTTGTAGAGCTTCTTATAGGATAAAGATCTTTTTAAAAATTCCTGATAATCTTTCTTCTTTCCCAACTTCTTTGCCAGTTGCGCTATCGCAAAATCTGCAATATTATATTCTTGTGTTATAGAAACAGGGCCTTCTATATTGCTGTCAACACCTATATATCCATTATTAATATATTCTTTTAGTCCGGGACGTAAAGGGTTATCGACTGTATCCCTTGCACTCTTAAGCATGGCCTGATACGCCTTCTCCACATCAAAATCTGTAAGGCCGCGTAAATAGGTATCCGCAAGAACTACAGCAGCAGGATCCCCAACCATGGTAAAGGTTTCAGTGGAATTCAATTCCCATTTTGGCAACCAGCCATTTTCATCATACATCTCCAGCATTGATTTTACCATATTCAATTGTTCCTCGGGATAAAGCAAACTCATTAACTGGTGATAATTTCTATACGTATCCCATAGTGAAAAAGTAGTATATCGGGTTCCTTTAGTTTTTCCTGTTTTCCCGGTGGCTATTTCAGGATATTCTCCATTGATGTCATTTAAAATATTAGGATGTATCTGGGTGTGATATAAGGCGGTGTAGAAAATAGTTTTTTCATCCTCAGTTCCCCCCTCAACCTTTACAACCTTCAGTTTTTTATTCCATTCTTCTTTGGTTTCCGCATAAATTTTTTCAAAAGTTGCATCTCCCACTTCTATTTCCAAATTTTCTCTGGCATTCTCTATACTTACATAAGAAACTCCGATTTTAACCTCCACTTGTTGAGGTTTTTTGAAGTCGTAAATCATATATGCACCAATGCTATCCCCAACCACCTCACGGGAAAATCCTTCCTTGATCCTGGTCTTTCCATTATAAGTCATCCACTGTGCTTCCAAACCTTCATACTTATACGGAGTCTTCCAGATTCCGAAGTTATCAGCCGGTTTTGAAAATCTGGCCACAAAGTAGACAGGATAGGCCTTCACCGAACTATTATAGCAAAAACTTCCCACCATGCGCATCCCTTCAATTTCGGTTGGAGAAACAACATGAGCCATCGCTCCCTGCTCGTTTGTCAATCCCAAACCTAAGTTCAGTAGTATATTGGATTTCCCTGCCGGAAATGAATATCTTGTAATTCCGGTTCTGGTACTAGCCGTTGCTTCTACTTTTACATTATACCTATCCAATTTGGCCGAATAATATCCTGCTTCAGCCCTTTCTTGGGAATATGTAGTACCGTATTTTAAATGATCTGTTTCAAGTGCTCCTGTAGTAGGCATTGTAATAATTACTCCAAGCTCAGGACAACCCACGCCAGTCATATTTACGTGACTAAAGCCCGTAAGAAATGTATTTTCATATACATAAGGACTTGACAACCACTGACTATCTTTTTCAAGTTTGTTCTGCTTCCCCGCAACATTGAAAGGTGAAACACTCGCCATTCCTCTCGGAGCAATGGCTCCAGGATTGGTTGCTCCGTAATTGGAAGTTCCAATAAACGGATTTACATAATTTACAGGCTCAAAGTCCTCCTGTGCCTTGCAATAATGAAACGAAGCTAAAACCAATACCCCTGAAACGAGAAGCTTAATCTTTGAAACCATACTTTTTAATTTATTTCAATTTCATCTAAAAACAACCACGATCCTCCGCCTGTTGGATTATTACTTAAAGGCACTGCGGTGACTCGCACAAAACGGATCTTATTCTGAGTACCAAATTTTATATTGAAATTCTCAATCTTTGCACCCGGATTACTCTTGAAGGCACGCTGGATTTCCCCTACATCTTTATAGTTTACCCCATCCTGAGAAACCGCTACCTGAACTCTTTCAGGAAAGTATATCCCGGTTCCCTGCTCCTCAAGACTCCCTACTATGACTTGACTAACATCTGTGAATTTTTCAAGATCAATGGTTACAACTGCCGGACGGTTGATCCATCCCTGCCAGCGTCCGTCTTTAAAATATTTACTCCCTCTTAAAACATCTACAAGGCCCATTTCCCCCCCTCCAATATAATTTTCGTTGTAAGGAAATTGATAATCAACGGGTTTAGCAACAGCTTTATGAAAAACAAAAGATTTATTCATCATTGAACCCAGCAATTCTCCATTTTTAAACACTGCAGCTTTCAAGATAGCAGATGAATCTAGTTTTAACGGTTCTTTATAAACCCTAGCATCAGCCGTTAATTCTGAATCACCTAAAACATATCTAATCTCGAGATCAGGAAATTCTGCTTTAAGAGAAATTGTAATCTCCCCTGTTTCCAGGTTAATTTCTGATTCAGGTTGAATTGCGTAGACACTTTTTGCGTAATTAATTCCCATAATTTTAAACCGCTCCATCAATTTCTGAATTCTGACTGTGAAATCTTTCCATTCCAGCAGATTATCTGGTGACCACAACACCTCCGATAAAGCGGCTAATCTTGGAAAAAGCATATATTCTGAATGTTCTTCGGTAGAAATATATTCTGACCAAAGATTTGCCTGACCTCCCAGAATATGCTTCTTTTGCTCTACGCTCATAGAATCTAAAATCGGTCTGAATTCATATACACGATGTAGCGGAATAAATGCATTAAAAGCTACCTGCTCATAATCTGGACTCCCCTGGTAATAGTCAAAATATAAATGACTTGTAGGGGTCATAATAACATCGTGACCTTCTTTGGAAGCTTCCCAACCCCCTTCAAAACCACGCCAACTCATGACAGTAGCCTCTTCCGGCAAACCGCCTTCTAGAATTTCATCCCACCCGATTAAAACCTTCCCGTTTGCCTCAAGAAATGTCTCCATCCGTTTCATAAAATAACTCTGTAGCTCCCCGGTACCTGCAAGTTCCTCTTCTTTTAACCTTCGCTGACAATCGGGGCAGCTTTCCCAATTGGTTTTGGTAGCCTCATCACCACCCACATGAATATATTTTCCCGGAAATAATTCCATTACCTCGGTAAGCACGTCTTCTAAAAACTCAAAAGTAGACTCTTTTCCCGCACAATAAATACTGGTAATCGGCCAAACTCCGCCAGAAGGAACTGCTATCTGCTCACCCGTACACGAAAGCCATGGGTAAGCTGCAATGGCGCTCATTACGTGTGCAGGCATTTCTATTTCAGGAATCACGCGAATTCCTTTTTCCTGTGCATAAGCCACAATCTCCTTAATATCTTCCTGCGTATAGAACCCTCCATAAGTTGCCATAGCATCAGGATCATTCTCTGTCCTGGCGTTCCAATGTTTCTCTTTCTGGTCCACTCTAAATCCGCCTACCTCAATTAATTTTGGATATTTCTTGATCTCAATTCTCCAACCCTGATCGTCGACCAAATGAAAATGGAAAGTATTCAATTTTAAAAAAGCCATACGATCCAAATGCTCTTTGATGTATTCTTTTTCGAAGAAATGACGTGAAACATCCAGCATGCTGCCTCGGTAAGAATACTGCGGAGAATCTAAAATTTCAACATTAGGAATTAGCCAGTCAATATTTGAAATTTCTATTTCACTTTCTATTTCCTTTGGAAGTAATTGTCTGATGGTTTCCAGGCCATAAACAAAGCCCAGTCTCGAGTTAGCCTCAACAATCACTTTATCTGAGCTCACTGAAAGCTCGTAAGCTTCTTCACCTAACTCAGAATTTTGAGATAACTCAATAAAATTACCTTCAGGAATTTCCTTTGATATTTTTAATTCAAATCCTGCAGATTTTTTAAAAAGATCATTTAAAATATTGGTTAGAGATATTAAGCTATCCTGATGAATAATAAATCGTGTTTCTTTATATACTTTAAAGCTTCCTTTATTAAGTTTTAACTGTTTTGGTTGCGGGATTAACACCAGGTCTTCTTTTTTAAAGGAAGGGTTTTCAGGTTTTCCGCAGCTTAACCCCAACATTAAAAAAAAACAGATTACAATTTTAACTATTTTCATTTTGAATATTTTCTTTAGTTTAGGAGTCCTTAAAGTTTCATTCACTCAATGTGTAATCCTTGGGTGAAATCAGTACTCCAACGTATATATTTTCCTTGTATGCACTAGTTTGACTTTAAAACTACGATTCTCATCCAATACCTGCTTTCCAAAAGACAATGAGGTAATTGGAAAACCCAACCTTTAATTACTTTTTGAGGCTTTCACCGCCTCCAATGTTTCCTGGGTAAATGCTCCTCCATCAAAAAATGAAATGCCTTTTGCTCCGTTTTCTTTTGCTAGTTGTATTGCTTTACTCAGTTTTACGCTGTCCATATCAGGAAGATAAACTCCTGTATGCAGCTCGACATTATTATTTTTAAGGTCTTCGACCCCTTGTTTGGTAGCAAACCCAATCCAATCAATTTCCTCGTTGTAAAATCCGTTATAAATCATCGGTAGCACAGCGTCTATATTCCATTTATCCCAACGCTGTCGAACCATGTGATCGGACATTTCCGGATAAGGAAAAACTGCAGCAGTCAATATTTTACCATTTTTGTGCACAATCTGGTAGGCATCATCAACGACTTCCTTGATTTTGTTCAGGCGGAATTGTTTCCACTCCATATCTATGGCCGGATTTTCCATATTCAGTGGGTTCTTATGGTGAATTTTCTCAAACTCTGCCACACAGACCTCACAATAACAAAAATCAAATTCCGGAAGCTCCCTTTCCTGTTTTAAGTCGTATTTCGGGAGTAATCCAACAGGAAGAAAAATGTCCGGAAAGCGAATGTAGTCCAGATGAATACTTGTTACCCCCTTCACCTTAGCCAATCTTTCCACCAGGCTCAGCACATGCCCCCGGGAACCCTCACGTGTCGGGCAAAGCCATTGGTAATAATCCACATAAGGGCGGGTATCAAAGGCGGAATTTCCTTCTCTGCTCACCGCATACCACTCCGGATGCTGAAGTGCAACACTGTCTCCCGGACGATTCATAGCCATAATCCAGGCGTGAACCTCAAGGCCCTGGTCTACGGCAAGAGGGGTTAAGCGGGTAAGCAGTTGGGGATCGGTAGCTGTATTAATTAATACCGCATCTAAACCATAGTTCTTATACTTTTTAAATTCAGCTGTATACGAAGAATCTGGTCTCTTAGCATCCGCTGTAATCCACGTCCAGTATTTAAAATCGGATGCTTCCGTTATTTCTTCGGAAGGGGATTTTCCCTCAGAATTTCTGGTTGCCTTCCCGTTATCCAGGCAGGAAACAGTGCAAAAAGAGACGATTAGCGAGAGAAGTACATATTTTAGTTTCATGATCTTCATGTTTATATGAATTGACAAAAAGGCTGGTTAATTAGTCACTCAATTGGAGAAATTCCCCATTTTGTTTAATCAAATATTTTAATCCTGTAAAAGGACTTTCTACGACAATGTTATATCCGGCGGAATGGATTTCCATTTTCGGAGAAATCGGTTGCCCTAGTATTAGAATTGGCTTATTTTCAATTTTTTCTATTGAAGTCGCCCATTTTTGATGTTTTTCATAATATCGTTTCTGCGCACGATATAATTCGTACATCTTCCAACGAATATGCTCATCTTTTGGAATGGAAAATGAAAAATCTTCCGAAGGCATTTTATCGCTGAAGTATACATAGCCCCAATGTTCCGGTTCGTGCATATCGATTACGCCCTGCGGAGACCAGACCCAGTTGTATTCTGGTAAAAAATTTCCATCTTCGTCTTTCCTTCTGGAATATCTTCCTTCTGTTAATTGATGATCCCAGTTCACCCGCGAGAAATTTACCCTCCAAAAATCATTTACCGGAATTTCGCCGCTTTTACTAGCCTCAGTTAAAACAGACCAAGGCATAGCAATTTCCACTTCCCAATATTTATCTATGTCTCCTGAATCGTTCAGCGTGCCTTCAAGATTCACGGCAGACTTAACTCCGTCAATATTCCAAATATCGATCGCGTTTCCTCCTTCACGATATGCTTCAATCAGCATTAAATCCCATACAGTATTTAATGCGTTTATTTCAAACTCCATATACCTTTGGGAATCCCCGTCAGGATCAATAAAAACCTCGAAATCATTATTGTAAAAAATAACAGTATCTCGCTGTTTTAGTGTTGCCCAAATATGCGGCTCTTCCAGTTTAGCATACATATAGAAATACTCATCATCCCAAAGCATCTTTACATGGGTTCTGTATTTCGGAGTTTTCTCGCCTTGAATATCAATAAAATCCGCAGTCCATGGGGCATTCTTCCAACTTTCCTCGTCTGCCTTCCCGTTTATACTGATTTCCTCTGCAGTCTTTTGGGCCACATAAGTGCGAGGTGTTTCCTGCGCAAAGAAATTTAGACAAACAAGATAGATAATGGTTAATATTGTCTTCATCTATAGGCTGTTATTCTTCACAAAATCAACTATCTCACTGAGCTTTCCAAAAGCTATCCCAGTTACAGTATCTGCAGCTCCATAGTATAATGCGAGTTTATCTTCCTCAAGCGAATGCAAGGCCGCACAAGGAAAAACAACATTTGGCACATCCCCGGTAAGTTCATACAATTCAGCCGGAGCCATTAGATAGGGTTGAGAGCGATATTTCACCTTATCCGGTTCGTTTTCATCTAAAATAGCTGCTCCTACAGAATATCTGAATCCGTTACAGGTAGCAATTACCCCATGGTAAAATAACAGCCAGCCTTCATCAGTTAAAATTGGCACGGGACCGGCACCGATTTTTGTGCATTGCCATGCGCTTTTTTCAAAGGGGGCAACCTTCATAACGCAACGATGCTCTCCCCAGTATTTCATATCAGGGCTATAGCTGATATAGATATCTCCAAAAGGAGTATGCCCGTTATCGCTGGGGCGACTCAGCATTGCATACCTTCCATTAATTTTTTTCGGGAATAGCACTCCGTTCCTGTTAAAAGGCAGAAAAGCATTCTCACACTGAAAAAACTCCATAAAATCAAAAGTGTAGGCTATTCCTATTGTTGGTCCATGATAGCCGTTGCACCAGGTAACCCAGTAACGATCTTCTATAAAAGTAACGCGGGGGTCATATTTATAATCAGAATCAATCATCCTGGTGTTTCCAGCTTGCATTTGGATTGGTTCGTGATTAATCTTCCAGTTGATTCCGTCAGGACTAAACCCCACAAAAATATTCATCTGCACAGCTTTGTTATCACAACGAAAAACTCCGGCAAAACCCTCTTCAAAAGGAACTACAGCACTGTTAAAAACACTGTTTGATGTAGGAATTGCATAGCGATCTATAATAGGATTTTGGTCATAGCGCCAAAGTACATCCTTACAACCTTCGGGTTTATTCTGCCACGGGATCTTACTCATTATCATTATATTTTAATTTTTTTACTTTATCTAACCAGGTGAATTTTAAAATAATGGCTGTCACCACAAAAACTGCAACGGACATCCACATCTTATTATAATCCCTGACCACCAGAAATATGGGCAGTAAAATCATGCTGGACTGCCATATAATCCCGATGACACAATTGGAAATATCCAACCAGAACTGGTTATTCTTCTCAACCTTTTCACTCATAAAATTATCTCTTACCGGCTTCCAAAATCCCCAGGGGTGAACATTTTTATAAAATGATTTCAAGGTCTTCATATCTGTAGGTTTTGTGAGGAAAGTTCCTAAGAAAGATCCTAGCAAGGAAAAGCTGAAAATAATCGGAAACAAGTATATCGCGGGAATATCTGCAAGATCGTGCAGCAAAGTTCCTCCTTCCAGATTGTCTTTATTCTGAATTAGAATATATTGCAGTGTTGCTATAATTAATCCTGCCAGCATACCCCAGAAATACCCCCAACCATTAAAACGCCACCAAATCCACTTAAGGAAATTGGAGGCAACATACCCCCCGTAAAGGGCACTGGTGATCCATAGGGTAATGGAATTAATAGAATCTGCAAAGAATCCCATGATAACACCTAAAATTACTACTACAAAGGAAGCAATATAACTGACTTTCACGAAATGCTTATCTGAAGCAATCGGTTTATAATATTTTTTGTAGATATCGTTTACAATATATGCAGGTGCAGCATTTACAAATGCGGAAAAAGTTGACATAAACGCTGCTAGCAGACCAGCCAGCAGGAGTCCTTTTATCCCTATGGGCACATGGTCATTAATTACTTTTGGAAGAACAACTTCCAGGTCATTTCCGGAAACAATGCCATTGCCAACCATTTCAGGAGCAACGTAAACCAATCCCAATACCACAATTCCAGCAATAAGTAAATATCGCGGAATAAAGAGGACTAAATTGGTGAAACCACTCATATAGGCGGCCTCTTTAACATTCCGGGTAGAAAGAATCCGCTGCATATCGTAGCCCGGGGTGGGCCCGGCAATACTTGCAAAAAAACCTTTAAATAAAGTCATCCCAATGAATGCTCCAAACATTTTATATCCCTGGGTATCAATAAGCTTATTGAATTCCCCATAATCTTTTGACCAAAAGCCCGAGAGTTCATTTCCAAAAAAAACATTCTTCCATTCTTCAGGAATTAATGCCTCAATTTCCAGATCACTGAAGGCATAAAATGTATATCCGGCTACCAAAACTCCGGCAAGCACCATAATACCATACTGCAAAACCTCGGTGATTACCACTGAAAACATCCCACCTTTAATTGTGTATATTGTGGTGAAAAATATTATCGATAATGCATAACTCTGTTCTGAGGTAAGTAAGTTTAATTCGCCTATATTTAAGCTTAAATCCCAGGGAAGGATTACCGTCATAAATTTCCCGGCACCTTCAAAGAAATAAGCAATAAATCCTACAGAGGCAAATACAGCAAAAATTGCCACGATCAAATGAGAAGCCCGCCCTGCTTTACCATCTCCAAACCTGGTAAGGATCCATTCAGAACCAGTCATGACCTTTGATCGCCTTATCCATACTGCCAGGAACATCATCACAAAAACCTGATTCCAGATGGGCCACATCCACATGAACATAAAACTTTTTACGCCATAAAGAAATAATATCCCAACCATCCAGGCAGTACCTGAAACATCAAACATCCCCGAGCCATTACTTAATCCTAAATAATACCATTTAATAGTTTTACCCCCTAAAAAATAGGACTCCAACCCCTTGCTCGCTTTCTTTGAAACCCAGATACCGACACCGAGAGTGAGAAGAATATAAAGAACTATTATAGTTATATCTATTATATGCATAAATTCTACTTATTTTTTTGCTATTCATTAATTCACCATCCACTTTGGCCATGGTAATCGAAGTTTTATGACCTTATGGCATCTAAACTTCTTATGCTCAATACATCGTTAAGACTCCTTAGCTTAAAGGCGTTGAAGACCATAAATCCTTCACGTAAAAATTTCTTTATTGCCCGGAATTGTCAATCTTTACCCCCCATTTTTTATTGGCAGCTGGACCCATTTCAAAGATTAATTCACCCCCCTCTAGGATCTCCGAATGCGCTATTGTAGTGCGGTTAAAATCTTTCCCGTTTAAACTTGCCCCCTGGATATAAATATTTTCCTCTGAAACATTATTAGCTGTAATCGTAAATTTCTTTCCGTTTTCCAGTTGGATAACAGATCGCTCAAAAATGGGGCTTCCAATTTCGTATTCCGCAGCAGCAGGGTTAAAAGGATATAATCCCATAGAACTGAAAACATACCAGGCCGACATTTGACCTGCATCTTCATTTCCGCTCAAGCCATCGGGTTGAGTGGAATATTGAGTGGATAAAATCTCCCGTACCCAAAACTGGGTGCGCCAGGGTTTACCTGCTTTATTGAACAGGTATGCTATATGGTGGCTGGGTTCATTCCCATGGGCGTATTGACCTATAAGACCAGAGATGTCTGCTGAGGCATTTTCCCCTTTAATCTCGGAATCTTCAGTAAAGAGCTGTTCCAGTTTTTGGGTAAAGTTTTCCTCGCCCCCATGCATTCTAATAAGCTCCTCTGGTTCATGTAGAACAAACCAGCTATGCTGCCATGCGTTGCCCTCAGTATAATCCGTATTTTCCATGTGGCTGGAAAATTTGGGGTCAAAAGGAGTGTTCCACCTCTCTCCATCCTTATCTTTTCCCCTCATAAAACCAGTTTCAGGATCAAACAATTTTTGATATGCCTTGGCCCTATTCGAAAAATATTGATAGTCCTCCTGTTTACCCAAAGCTTTAGCCAGTTGGGCAACACACCAGTCATTATATGCATATTCCAAGGTATAGGTCACGGATTCATCCAATTCACGATAGGGTATGTATCCATACTCTTTATAAAATTCAAGCCCACGCCGATCCAGCATCATGGTGTTTTTCATGGCTTCATAGGCTTCTTCCACGTCAAAATCTCTTATTCCCTTGAAGTAGGCCTCGGTTATTACCGGAATAGAATGATAGCCGGTCATGGTATTGGTTTCATTTCCATATAGCGTCCAAACCGGAAGGGCTCCTTCGATGCTGTAATAAGCAAACAATGAACGCACAATGTCTGACACCCTTTCTGGATCTGTTAGAGTGAGCAAGGGTTGCTGTGCCCTAAAGGTATCCCATAGAGAAAGGGTCGAATAGGCTGTAAAGTTTTCTGCCTGCAAGATACTGTCTCTCGATGTACGATATTCTCCATTCTTGTCGCTGAAAACTACAGGTGCTACCTTGGTGTGATATAAAGAAGTATAAAAAATGGTTTTTAGCGAATCGACCTTTGTCTCTACCTCAATATCCCTGAAGGCAGTTTCCCAAGCGGCTGAAGCATCCTGTCTTACCTTTTCAAAATTAAAAAGCTCACCATCCAGGTTCCCTTTCGCATTTTCGACACTTACTGAAGATAAGGCTAACTTTACCAAAAGCTCTTGAGAACCATTTTCTTGAAAAAAGAATTGCGCTGCAGTTCGTTTTCCTTCAGCAGCATTCCCTTGTATTTTTTTTCCATCAACCACCATGTAATTCGAAGCTATGGGTTTTGAGAATTTAGCAACGAAGAAAACTTTCTGATTTTTGGCCCAGCCTGTACTATGCCTAAACCCAATTATCGTATGTTCATCTTCAATCCTTATTTGCGTTGAAACAGGCGTGTCCCAATTAATGGCGAATCCAAGATCAATAATTACCGATTGTTCATCCCCCTTTCTGTATTTGTACTTTTGATAACCCGTTCTTTCCGATGTAGTAAGCTCTACCTCTACCTGAGGATCCTCCAAAAAAACACTGTAGTATCCTGGAGAGGCTTCTTCCTCTGAATGATTAAAAATGGATTTATATGGAATGTCATCTCTTGTTTCCACTTTGGTGGTGAGATCAATTCTTTTGTTTGTAGGCATAAAAAGCAAATCGGCCAAATCACCAATTCCGGTTCCACTTAGGTGGAGGTGACTGAAACCAACAATAACAGAATCTGAAATATGATATCCTGAAGACCAGTCCCATCCTTGTGTACCATTATCGGGGCTTAGCTGGATCATTCCAAAAGGCACTGTAGCACCAGGATAGGTGTGGCCGTGTCCCCCGGTTCCAATGAATGGGTCCACATACCGTGATATTTGTTCATCTTTTTCCTTTTTTCCATGTGCTTCCTGGTTACAGGAGGTTAGGAAAAAAATAATACTCAAAATGGCTAAATAAGTGATACTTCTGTTCATTCTTCTTTATATTCTAAAATGTACTAAAGCAGGTTCCCCTGTTTTAGCCAGCCACTAGCTGCGGATTGACTCCTTTTTAAATACTTTTCATTTTCCTCAAAGACGTGGTTGGCTTAATTAAAATCAAATTACTCAAAACAATTAGCCAGAAATTCCAGCCTTTGCCTTGATTTTTCCCAGTTTCCATCATCAGCCGGGTATCCATAATAAATCAGCAAGAGAGCTCCTTCGCAGAGCTGGTTTCAGTTTCTGCTGCCAAAAACTACTCAGGACTTGAATACCATAAAAACCCCTGTAGGAGTAGATCCGGAAATTTCAATTCAATTATAGCTAACAGTCAGCCTGAAACCTTCTTCATTTTGAATTGAATTGTCTATCCTTAAATAGATTCCCTGCTCCTTCCTGGTTTTTTTAAGTAAGTTTAGCTCCCCTGGCGGTGGTAAGCATTTGCACAAGGTAATCTGCTTCCTCTCAAAATTCCTGTGGCACATCTACAAAGGTATTTTCGTCCACTATATATCGACCTTTTTGAATTTGAAGATCTGCAGTCTTTAGTATTATAGAATAATCCGCCCAAGGTATTTTCTGTGTTTTTATAAACATCATAATCTGACCCGCTAGCTAGTAGAAAAAAAAATCTGGTATTATTCTTTTCTTGGTAAACTTTGTTGTTTTCCCTAAAAACTTGCTGAAGAAAAACCTTAGCAAATAAAATTTTTTAACCTATTTACTCCCAAAGGAGTATCAATTGTCGCAGGTATAAAAATCTCTTTTTATAAAATAAAGAATGACTAGCACCATTAAAGATGCCAGTCAACCTTCTGCTTAATTCAAATATTTAATTGTTATCCCAAAATATAAAATTGTCACGGGTGTCTTCACCTGCTACCTGATCATAGTTGGTGTTGTATGCAACCTCACCAGATGGATAAACTAATCTAGAAGGAGGCGTTTTAAAGCCGGAAAGAGTAGCTTCTGGGAAATTAAGATTTGGATATCCAGTTCTTCTATAATGCGCCCATGCCTCCATGGACTGAAGCCAGCCAAAATGGAGCCATTTTTGTTCCCATACATTGATCAATTTCTCTTGGGTAGAACCTGTATAGGCCACCCTTTCATTCTGTAGGAAGGAATTAATAACTTCCTCACTAGGCCTACTTTCAGTTGTCAAACCAGTTGAATTCAGATTGTTCAAATAGTAATAAAATGTAACGGATTGCTTCACTGCAGTTTCGTATGCCTCCTGAGCATCTCCTCCGCCCCATCTTTCAAAAGCTTCTGCTTTTAGAAAATTCACTTCTGAAGCGGTCATCAAAATTCCCGGTAATGCAGGATTCTGAAGAAATGTTGTAGAATCAATTATGGCATAGTTGGCAAATTCCGTTTCTTGTTGACCAGCTGTAAAGGTCACAGGCATAGCTTGGAATTCTTCGTTTTGGACAAATTCACCATCAACAGTGCGACCATATTTGTCAAACAAAACAGGTAGACGAGGATCCTCTGAAGGTGCCATTAAATCATTTAACATAAAGTCAGGAGCATAATGGCTCGGTAGTTCTGTTAATGCCGCAGTTAAATTGTCATTATAGGTAGTAAGAGGTTGCAAAAGAACATCCTCAGATGAAGGGTTGTACATCCCCGCGTTATTTCCATCAATTAAAGGAAATTCCCCACTATTCTGGAGCATATTTAATATTTCCGTCTGAGCAGTATTTTCATCTGAATCTGAAATCCTCATAAGATACCGTAATTTCAATGAGTTTGCATATTCTTGCCATTTCATTGCATTACCTCCTAATAAGATGTCGTATTTAGCAAAAGAAGACGAAGCTTCCGCATTGCTGAAAAATTCCGCTGCAACTTCGAGATCTGTTATAAATGAACTATATAATTCTTGTTGATCGTCAAATTTTGCATTTTCTATTGTACTGGAAGTTTGGAGACTTCCTGCTTCGCTGTATGGAATATCTCCCCACATGTCTACCATTTTCGCGGCCTGCTCAATTAAAATTATATTCGCCGCCTCAATGAATATTCTTTGGTTCGCCTGATCTTGCTCAGATAGTTCTGCGAATCTAACTTCCATTGCCCTGTAAGCACTCATAACACCACTACCGTTAGCATCATTGACGTAAAAATTATTCCAATACTGTTGTGCATAACCATCATTCTGCTGATATCTGCTACCGCTGTTCATAAAAAAAGCTGTTTGACTGTATACAGCAGTATGAGGCATTAAAAAGGTCCGCACATGCCAGTAATTCGGTCTAACCCTACCATTGTTTAGCATGGCCGTGAAAAAGCCTGGGATACTTGCCTCTGTAGATGCCTCAGGATTAAAATATTTGTCCTCCAGCTCATCCTCACATCCGATAAAAGCTAATAATGAGAATGCTAAAATGTATATTTTCAGGATTTGATTTTTCATGTTATTTTTTTTTAAATTAGAAACTTGCATTTAGGGAGATTCCTATACTTCTAGATGGAGCCGTTGAACCTAAATCAACCCCTTGGGACCACCACCTATTTCCAACAGGGGCCTCTGGATCAATATTCTCTAAAGTTCTCCACAAGTAGAAAAGATTTCTCCCGATTAAAGAAACTCTCAACCTGTTTACACCAATTTTTTCATTAAAACTATCAGGCAGGTTATAGCTCAAGACAGCTTCTCTCAATTTAACATAACTATTGTCGTAAATAGCACCTTCACTGTTCCAGGCATTGCTTCCCCACCCAAAGGTGTTTAGGTAATAAGTGCCCGCATCAATAACTTGAGTGTTAGATTCACCGGTGTTTTGGTTGACACCCTCTAAAAGCACACCATCATTATAAGTTACTCCATCAACCGTATAAGATTTACCGCCATGTTCAGCATCTCGGTATTGTAGGGTATTTTCAAAAAAACCAGCCCCTCTCATGTACTTTGTGGGAGGAGAAACCATTTGGCCTCCTAATCTGTAATCAATAGAAAAATCCAAGGAAAGACCTTTGTATGATAGGGTGTTTGAAAAACCACCAACTGCTTTGGGCATAATGTTCCCGGCTTTTACATAAGTACTATTATCAATAACATATAAACCATCTTCATTAATCAAAAAGTTTCCATTTTCATCTGTAGCCCGTGGATTTACATAAATGTTACCTAATCGCTCTCCTACACCAGCCACGATCTTAATAGCATTTTGTTCAGCCGTAAAGAATATAAGTTCATCTACCCCTTCCATAAGAGCATTAACTCTCGTCTCATTTATAGCAAAATTAAATCGGGTATCCCATCTAAAATTTTTATTAAATATTGGTGTTGCATCTATTGCCAGTTCAAAACCTTCACTACCTATTTCACCCACATTAACAAGCTGACTTGTGGCTCCAACAGAGGCGGCAGTTTGCAGGCCTAAGATCTGATCTCTTACCTCGTTTGTATAATAACTAACATCTAAATTCAATCTACTATTAAAAAAGGCCAACTCCAATCCGACCTCAGTTTCGTACTTCATTTCCGGGCTTATGTTTGCATTTCCATAGGAATTATCAAGAGTTAGCGCAGGAACAGAACCATTCACCGTCTGCAGGGAGGTCTGATTATAGGCAATATTGGATTCATATCTTGGAGGAGCATTTCCAACAACACCATATGACCCTCTCAATTTACCATAATTAAAAACTTCCGGGAGGCTCAAGATCTCATTGAAAACCAGACCTCCATTTACTGAAGGATAAAAGTATGTATTGTTTCCCGAAGGCAAGGTCGAAGCATATTCCTGACGCGCAGTACCTTCAAGGTATAAGAAATCCTTGTAGCTCACATTCGCAATTCCCAGAAATGCATATTTCAGTAGTTCTCCCCTATTATAACTGGTAGAGAGTATCCCGTAGGAATTGTTAAGACTAAACCAATTCTCCGTTACAAGTCCGCTGGTAGTTCCAGAGGCCTGGTCTTTATAATTTTCTGAACGTGATTGGAAACCCCCACTTACACCAAGGGTGAAATCATCCTCAATAACATCAGAATAAGATAAAAGTACATCACCATAAAGAATTGAATAGTGACCGGAATTAGCTGAAAATGACCCAGTACTGCTTGAGCTAGGATTGAATTCTACTGGATACTCGGTATATTGTTTATTTTCTGAATTATATCCTGTATAGTCACTTCCAATTCTCCCCCGTAGAACTAAATTATCTGTAAAATCCCAGTTTAGAGTTGCACTTGAAATCAACCTGTTTTCAGTTTCAACATATTCATTTTGCTTTTGCTGCCAAAAGAAATCCAAGAGGTTTGTAGCTCTTATGTTGTGAATAAACGCCTCGTCTGATCTTTCCGGGTTTGCATAGGTAACATATTTGTAACCATCAGATGTCCTAAACTTTTCTTTCATTAAACCCATATCTTCGGCTCTACTGAAATATCCACCAAATGACCCCAGTACTTGTCCTAATAAGTGAGGGCGATTAAAGGTAATCGTGTTAATATAATTGGCTGTGATATCCAAACTAATATCATCATTTAGGTTAAGAGAACTATTCAGACCAAAAGTATTTTTCTCCTGCTCACTTCCTTCTTGGGTTGCCTGATAATCTAGCCGAGAAGCGGTGAATCGATAATTAAATTTTTCTGTAGATTCAGATATCGCAACATTCATGTTCGAACTATACCCTGTCCTGTATACGTCTTTGTAATTGTCCTCACGAGCTGAATAGGATCTAACACTACCATCCCACCACAACACTTCTTGTCCTTCCATTCTGGGGCCAAAACTTCCATATGCTCTAAAATTAGGCCTGAAACCTGTAGGGGAATTTGTATCAGGAATCCACCCCTCCTCATTAGCACCCACCGCTAGATTTGTTTCTCTGTCATATCCAGGACCGTATATGTTTTGAAACTTTGGCAAAAAAGCAACTTCTTCGATAGAACCGGAATAATTAAACTCCACCCCCAAACCTTTTCCTGCTCGCCGCCCACTTTTAGTTGTAATTACTACAACCCCACTTGCGGCATCAGAACCATATAGGGCCGAGGCACTCGCACCTTTTAAAATACTTATGGTCTCTATGTCGTTTGGATTGATATCCAAAATACCATTACCACGAATACGTTGATCGTCCCAATAATTATTATTGTTGGCTCCCCCCGCTCCAGATTGTTGATCATTCCTGATAACTACTCCATCAACTACGTATAACGGTTGTTGGTCATAATTTAAGGAGTTAACACCTCTAATCTGCACATTCACAGCACTACTTGCACCACCGGGTGCAGTTGTCACTTTAACTCCTGCCGCCTTTCCGTATAAGGCTGATGCAAAATTTGTGTTTCCGCTCTCCGCAATTTCTTCTGAAGAAATTTCGCTTACAGCGTAACCAAGGGATCTAGGGTTTCTCTTTATTCCTAAAGCTGTAACCACCACTTCATCTAAAGCGGCTACATCTGTCACTAATGATAGGTCAATTGTTGTCCTTCCATTTACTGAGATTTCCTGTCTTTCAAATCCTATCATAGAAAAAACAAGAACTGCATTTTCAGGAACCTCTATACTATAAGCGCCATCAAAATCTGCCACAACTCCATTGTTGGTACCTTTTTCAAGAATTGTTGTTCCCATTAGAGGCATTCTTGTATCCACTTCAGTAATTGTTCCAGTAACAATCCGACTTTCCTGACCAAAACTTTGAAAGCCACAGACCAGAAAGATTAATAATACGTAATAATGATTTTTCATAATCAGTTTTTAGATTTTTTAATTTAACACATCGATAGTAAAATTTATACCTTAACAATATATTAACAACAAATTTACTCGGTAAAGCAGAATAAAGTTTGCACTTTATTTGCCAGTGCTAGTACAATATTTGCCAAAATGGATATAATATTTGGGTGATTAATTAGAAATGGTCAAAATATTCCTTTTAGTAGAAGCCTAAGAATTCATATTAAAGTATATCGATTCTGAAATAAAAACATAAATGTTCTCAGCTCTAAAAATTACCAATCTGCTTTATCCTAAAAGCCAGATTTTCGTTATTTAATAAGAAGATAATATTACATAAATTTGAAATATAGGCAATGGTGTTGAAGTAGGATTTAATATTGATGATGAATTTATGGTTAAGTACCTGGTACTGGCAAAGTTCTGTGCTGTTTGTTCTACTTTGATTTGCCACAATATTTTTTGTTTCACCTTAATATTGCGGATGACCTGTTCCGATGCATTATTAACCGATGGAATTTTCAAGGAAAAGGAATATGAAAAAATGTTCTTTTTCCCGGAGCATCCTTTTGTTAAAGGAATAAAGTTCTTTTTGTTTGTGGTTTGGCGAGTTGTTCAATAGAAAATCAAAGCGTTGTATAACCAAGGTCCGGTCTATATTGTATTGCTTGTTTTGAAAATCCAATTCATCCTTTAAGTTTCTGAGAGTTGTATAATAACTTTATGAAATTAACTCCCCCCTTTTTTTTAAAGGATCTAATTGATTAAGGTAGTTTAAGATGCGCTGTAAATGTGGCGACACGTTTGGTGTATTTGGAAACGGTTTTTATCTGAGCCCTCTACTCATCATGTCAAAAGCGCTTTGTGGAAATCCTCCGAAAATTCCATGTCAATAGTCTCACTCCCCTATTGTTTAAATGGGTTACATAGTTAAAAGGGAGTTTGCCAGGTCCAAAACAAATGCTTACAAACATTGACCTTCACCCCGGATTCACCAGTGCCAAACACTTCACTATCCTGGACACGTCGCTTTATCAATTGATATATCGGAGTGGCTTTTTGTACAAACCTGCGGAGCAAACAATGGACTCCACCTTCACTAATAGGAATACCAAAGGTATCGTTCAAGACTTCCTTCAATCTGGCAAAAGGCAGATATTGGCGGGCGTGGAAATTGGCAACAAGTGCTTCAATGTTTTAACAAGAACTCACTAGGGCATTTACTCCTTCTGGAAAATCTACTCTGGTTAGGTGTCAACAATTACAAACTTTACCAAAGCTTTGGTCGGTACAAATGGCTTTAACTTTTTACCTGGATTTTCCTTTGATCGGTGGCCTTTAAAAAGTATTACAGTTACCTGCCCATCTCACATTCCGCTGCGAACTATGCTTAAAATTCTTCTACGAAGGCCAAAATATCTCCCAGTTGACAGTCCAAAGCTTTACAAATTGCCTTTAGGGTCAGATTTGGAATTAAATAAGGATTTTGTGGCCACAAAAACAATTCTTGTAAAAATAGATCTTATAGAAATCAGGTAATAAAAAACTGATTCAAACCTTCAACCTATTTTAAGATCCCACCCCTCAGCACACTCTCCTTTATCCCAAAACTCCCCAAAAGAGACGCTCCGTATCTCGGGGAAAGTGCTTCGTCGAAAAAGTCTTGGATACAGGCAAGAAAGTTGATCCCTTTCATTTCACTAATCCTCAGAAAAAACAGAACCGCTTCACTCCGGGAAACACTTTTTTGCCTGAGTCCGCCGGATTTCAATTTCTTTCACACTCAGAACTTTCCGGAACCGGTTGGAACTTCACCTTGTCAATTGATTCACCTTCCTAGCATTCTGCCATATCCCATTTTTTGAGTAAGAAAAGTTCCGAAATTTAGAAATTAGCCGGCCTTAAAGGTGAATTATCATCTGTTCTGGAGTTTCTGGCGGCCTATCCTAATTCTAAATTCCCGGTTAAAAGCAGTTCAAAAAATGGTAACAGCTAACTCTATGGGAATAAATCAAATCCGACATGGCTTCGTTCGGTTCAACCTCAATTTATTTCTTTTAACCCGGAAGTCAAAAATGGAAAATGCTCCGGATATAAAAATAATGATCCGGCAATCAATAATGACCTTTTCGAAATCATGTTTTTGGTTTTTTTATCGTTTTTCTATTATTAGTGACAATGCTTTAAAAATCAATCTTTATTTTAGTAAAAACCAACCCGATAGTTTCAGCGTAAGAAAATTGCAATTAAATTTATGAGCGTGCAAAGAATGTAATCCGAAATATAAATGTAACTTGAACGCTTATTAATAATCATTAAAGCCAATCGTTAATAATATCCTTAATTTTTATGTTCCCACGGCATATCCTAACGAACCTTTTATTATTGCTTAACATATCGGTTTTTGCCGGAGAATTTCCTCCCAAAAAAAATGATACCACTAAATCCAAAATAATTATTGCAGACACAACCCTGGTTGTAAACCAGGAAATCATAATACTTTGGACCAAAAAAAATGCGGTGGGAGTTACCTTTAACGAAGTGGCTTTTGTAAACTGGAACGCTGGGGGAAACAATTCCATTTCAGCACTGTTTTTCGGTAATTTTCAACGTAATTATCAAAAAAAACTATTGTCCTGGAAAACCAATGCTTCTTTACGTTTTGGCCTGAACGCCCAAAAAGGCAGAAATATAAGAAAAACTGAAGACCAACTTTTATTCAATTCTACTTTTGGATATCGACAGGATTCTACTTCCAGTTTTCGATATTCAGCAAAATTTAATTTTAACACACAATTTGCAAACGGATACAAATATCCCAATACGGAGAAACCAATCTCTAAATTTATGGCTCCAGCTTACGCTTTTTTGGGAATAGGCACGGAATATTCAGCACCCAACGAAGACTTAATTGTTTATCTCTCACCAGTTACCCAAAAATCGACATTTGTATTTGATCAGACTTTAGCAAATGAAGGGATGTTTGGTGTTGTGCCTGCGATATACGACGAGGAAGGAAATATTATTGAAGAAGGTGAAAGTGTAAATACTGAATTTGGAGTTTTGCTGACCAGCGGTTTTAAGAAGGAGATTTTTACCAATGTTAATCTGGATAATGAGGTGAGCATTTATTCTGATTATTTAAATAAGTTTGGAAATGTGGATGTGGACTGGCAACTTAATTTAAATCTTGTGGTAAACGATTTTATCAAAGCTAATATAGGTTCACATCTTAGATATGATGATGATGTAAAGATTAAAAAGGATACAAATAACGATGGTAAACTTGAAACCCTGGGATCAAGAATTCAGTTTAAACAACTTCTGGGAGTAGGAATGGTTTATGAGTTTTAATTGATGTTTTTAATGCCTAATATAACTGCGCGCTTCCTTCATTTTTCACTAGTGATTACCATCTAGGCATCAGGTAAAATCATCTTAAAAACTACTCCACCCCTCAGCACATTCCCCTTTATCCCGACACTCCCAAAAGAGACACTCCCTATTGCGGGGAAAGCGCTTCGTCGAAAAGGTCTTGGACACAGGAAAAAAGTTGATTCCCTTCGTTACGCTAATCCGCGAATCCCGAAAAAAGTCGTGAGCGGAACCGCTCCAATCGAGGGCACTGAAAAACTATCTCTTTTGAGGTAATCTTATTAAAGCGATCAAGCAAAATGTATTTTTTGACTTGGTCGCTTTTTTATTTGTGATTTTTTTAGGTGTTGATATTTTGATCAGTCTAT
>Ga0314774_1000380_pt1 | contig 37397 bp, 41 predicted proteins | sample MetaGCBIA2018_FD_204515 | JGI IMG/M metagenome (GOLD analysis project Ga0314774, IMG submission 204515) | Cryopeg brine microbial communities from Beaufort Sea near Barrow, Alaska, United States - CBIA 2018 | ecosystem: Environmental > Aquatic > Marine > Coastal | place: USA: Alaska | collected... | reverse complement strand
AATATTCAAGTCGAATTATTCTAAAATATGGAGAGGTAGGTTTTTTGTTTCTCAAAACAACCCTTGTGTTTACAAGGGTTGGGAGGCTTTTGTCGTCAAATTTTTAGTTTTGTCGGTTGATAGTGTTTCTTTATAATAATATTCTGTTTCAAAAAATGAATTATTATTTTCTGAAAGTTTTGCATTAAAAGATGAAGAGCTGTATCCACTTTCATCAATAATTTTTGGAGAAATATATTCATAGAGTAATCTCTCAAACTCAACATGTGTTTTATCTAAATAATCTTCTTTACTCATAAATTATAAATATAGAATTTTAGATATTTCCAGTATGGATTTGCATTTCCTTATGATAAATACGGTAATTTTCATCATCAAAACAAACAAAAATCACCTTTTGTTCCGATAAAATATACTTTTTGACCGTTTTTATAGCAATTTCCGCTGCTTTTTCCTTCGGAAAATGATAAACACCAGTACTTATATTAGGAAAAGCAATGCTATAAAGTTGATGATTTTCAGCCAATTTAAGGCAATTTTTATAGCAATTGGCCAGTTTTTCAGCTTCGTCATTTTCTTGGCCCCAGCGTGGGCCCACGGTATGAATCACTTTTTTGGCCTTTAATTTTCCTGCGGTGGTGATCACAGCTTCGCCTACGGGACAGCCGCCTTTAATTTGCTTGCAGGCTTTAAGTATTTCACTTCCGCCGGCAGCATGAATAGCACCATCCACACCGCCACCGCCCATCAGCGAACTATTGGCCGCATTAACGATCACATCAACTTCCAGCTTGGTGATGTCCCCCTGTATCAATTCAATGTTCATTGCTAATTGATAATTGATTATTGTTAATTGCTAATTGTTTAGGCCGAAACGGGATCGAGTTCCACTTTAAGGTTTTCAATGATAAATTTCTGACGGTCCGGGGTATTCTTGCCCATATAAAACGCAAGTAATTCTTCAATTGACATGGTTTTATCCAGCATTACCGGCGCAAGACGGATATTCTCCCCTATAAAGTGCTTGAACTCATCTGGCGAGATTTCCCCAAGTCCTTTAAAGCGTGTGATTTCCGCCTTGCCGGTAAGCTCTTCAATGGCATCACGACGCTCCTGCTCGCTGTAACAATAAATGGTTTTTTTCTTGTTGCGAACCCTAAAAAGTGGGGTTTCCAAGATATATAAGTGATTTTCTTTGATCAATTCTGGAAAAAACTGCAAGAAAAACGTGATGAGCAGCAGTCGTATGTGCATTCCATCCACATCTGCATCTGTGGCGATCACGATGTTGTTATAGCGCAGATCTTCGATTGATTCCTCAATGTTCAACGCTGCCTGCAACAGGTTGAATTCCTCGTTTTCATAAACTATTTTCTTGCTCATATTGTACGAGTTGAGCGGTTTCCCCCGAAGGCTGAACACCGCCTGGGTATTCACATCACGCGATTTAGTAATCGATCCCGATGCCGAATCCCCCTCGGTAATAAAAAGCGTGCTTTCGAGATTCCGCTCTTTTTTGCTATCTGTTAGATGAACACGGCAATCGCGAAGTTTCTTATTGTGCAGATTTGATTTTTTGGCGCGGTCCTTAGCTAGTTTTCGTATACCGCTAAGTTCTTTGCGCTCGCGTTCGGCCTGTAAAATTTTACGCTGCAATTTATCTGCCGTATCCTGATTTTTGTGCAGGTAATTATCCAGGTCGCGTTTTAAAAAATCATTGATGTGCGCACGTACGCTGGGCAGCTTACCGCCCATATCTGCCGAGCCCAGCTTAGTCTTGGTCTGCGATTCAAAAATAGGTTCCATCACTTTGATACTTATGGCGGACACGATTGATTTCCGCACATCTGAGGCATCGTAATTCTTACCATAAAACTCACGAATAGTTTTAACGAGCGATTCGCGAAAAGCTGACTGGTGTGTACCGCCCTGCGTAGTATTCTGGCCGTTTACAAAGGAATGGTACTCTTCAGAATACTGGGTGCGGCTGTGCGTGATCGCCACCTCAATATCCTCACCGCGCAAGTGGATGATGGGATACACTGTATCACTTTCGGCGATACTTTCGCCCAACAGATCTTTTAAGCCATTTTCAGAATAAAACTTTTCACCGTTAAAAATAATGGTGAGTCCAGGATTGAGATACACGTAGTATTTGAGCATCTTCTCCACATACTCATTACGGTATTTATATTTTTTGAAGATAACCTCGTCAGGCACAAACGTTACTTTGGTACCTTTTCTTCTGGAAGTTTCCTCAAGAAACTCTTGATCTGTTAGGTTTCCTTGGGAAAATTCCGCTGCGGCCGATTTACCGTCACGAGAAGATTCTACCCTAAAATATTCAGAAAGTGCGTTTACTGCCTTCGTTCCCACGCCGTTGAGCCCAACCGATTTTTTAAAGGCCTTGGAATCATATTTACCACCAGTATTCATTTTTGAAACCACATCTACAACCTTCCCCAGCGGGATGCCGCGGCCGTAATCGCGCACGATCACACGGCTACCTTGAATACTTACCTCAATGGTCTTGCCGGCGTCCATCACAAATTCATCAATGGAATTGTCAAGCACCTCTTTCAATAAAATATAGATTCCATCATCACCGCTGGAACCGTCGCCCAACTTCCCAATGTACATTCCCGGGCGCATTCGGATATGCTCTTTCCAGTCCAGCGAGCGGATGTTGTCCTCGGTATACTTGGTTTGTTCTATTTCTTCTGCCATGTTTTTTCTGAATAACCGCTAATTTAAACTTTTAGATAATTTTTGACTAACCTTGAATGCCAAAGTAATTAACAAATAATAAGGTTGTCCTATTAAATTAGCCTTTATGTGCTTTGGATTTGAATGAACATAAAGAATTTTAGTATCTAATTATCATACTCTAGCCACTAACCTCAATTGTAAGTCTGTTGAATATTAAAATTCCTTAATACCTCTGATTTAACTGCCCATTTATGGACAATGTTAGCTCATTCGCTTAATTTAATGGAATTCTTTCAAATATAGGAATAATTCCTCAATTTTGGAATTTTTACGTAAAAGCAGAATAATTTAAAGTTAATAAGAAGTCATTTTAAATAAGCCCTTTGTTAAAGCGTAAGAGCTTTATTCCAGATTTCCTTCAACGTTTAAATAAGCGATTCTCCATTTAAATCGGTTGTAAGCACATCGCTCATATACTCAAAAAAAGGTATCAGCAAACGGTAATGTTCAAGCAGGTTTTCTTTAAAATCTGCCGCAAGCACTTCTTGATCTGTAAAAGAATGCCCCACCACAAAGCTTTTGTTCCTGATGAAATCTATCGCGGGGTGATCAACATTAAAGCCTCTGGGGGCAGTTTTTACTTGATTGTTTGTTGTAAACCCTTTAAAAGCAGCTTTAAAATCCTTTCCATTAAGAATAGTACGAATGGGTTCGGCATCGAGTTCAAATTCTTTACGTATGCGCAGCAGATCAACTGGATTGGGATCAAAAAAGCCACCGGACATCCTTGATTTTCCGTTGGGTTCTATACGCAAATAATAGCCCCCGCGCCGGTGCGCTCCCTCTCGGCTAAAACTCGCGCTGCGATGCACATTATATGGAGTTTTGTTCTTACTGAAACGTACATCCCGATGAATACGGAACACTTTGGTCTTCTCAATCTGATCAAAGGTATTCAGACCAGATTCAACGTCTTTATAAAACGATTTTAAAAGTTCTTCGTTTTTGAGATACCACGTTTTATTTTCAGTCATCCACTCGCGCTCGTTATTTTCTTTTAGCGCTTTTAGAAATTTAAAATTGTCTTGAATAAGTTGGATGCCCATAGTGAAAAACAGGTGTTTTTAGTCAGAAAATGGTTAAAATCAGTCTTTTTTTCGCTCTAAAAGTACCTTTTCAATATCGGTTAAAGTAAAGCCTTTAGCCTGTAAAAGAATGAGATAATGAAAAAGCAGATCTGCACTTTCATTAAGGAACAGTGAATCATTATCGTCTTTGGCCTCGATTACGGTTTCCACCGCTTCTTCACCCACTTTTTGGGCAATTTTATTGATTCCTGCTCTAAAAAGACTGGCAACATAACTTTTATCGTCCGCACTGTTTATCTTTCTGTCGGCAATCACATGCTCCAATTCGCTAAAAAAGCCAAAACCCTGTTCGTTCTCGCCGCCCCAGCACGTATCTGTACCGTTGTGACAGGTAGGCCCCACTGGATTTACAGTAATCAGCAATGTATCATTATCACAATCGTTTTTGATCGCTACCAATTCAAGAAAATTGCCGCTCTCCTCCCCTTTCGTCCACAACCGTTTTTTGCTTCGACTGTAAAAAGTAACTTTTTTAAGTTCGTTGGTTTTTAAAAACGCCTCTTCATTCATGTAGCCCAACATGAGCACATTTTTGGTTTTGGCATCCTGTATGATCGCCGGCACGAGTCCGTCGGTGTTATATTTTATTTGCATTGAAAATTGAAATAGATTATGGGAAATTTTTATATATATCTTCGCGCTTAAGAAAACGAGCAATTTCAACCACCTCGTTGTCACAGTAGATTCCTAAGCGATAGCTACCTATTCTTATACGATAAGCCGTTTGATGATTGCTCAACTTTTTTTTACTGGGTATGTCAGATAATGAATCGGCTTTTTTGATAGTATCGATACATTTCTTCAACCGTTTACTCAGTTTTTGATCTTTTATTTTTTTGATATCCGGCCTAAACGAACTTAGGTAAATTACTTTCATACGGAATCGAGAATTTCAAAAACCTCCTCTTCGCTCATGGTTTGGCTTCTATCGGCTTGCTGCATTAGCAACAATAAACCTAAATCCTCCTTCTCTTCGTCACTCATATTCGCTAGGCGGTCTTGTTCCTTTTGCTTCACATAAAATTGAACCGCCTGTTCCATTAAAGCTTTTACGCTCAAATTTTCAAACGCTGACAGTATTTTCAGTTTTGTTAAGGTCAAATCATCAATATCTATATTCTTTCTCATGATCTTAATATTATATCCAAATATACATGATATATATGATATACATTAAATACGCATCGCAATTCCCTCTTTATCCAGTTCCTTTTTTAAATCTTCAATTTCAATTTCCTTAAAGTGAAAAACACTTGCCGCGAGCGCCGCATCAGCTTTTCCCTTCTTAAAAGTATCTGTAAAATGTTGCATATTACCGGCGCCGCCGGAAGCGATAATGGGAATGTTTAGACTTTCGCTCAACACGGCGAGCGCTTCGTTTGCAAAACCGTTTTTTGTGCCGTCATGATCCATCGAAGTAAAGAGGATTTCACCGGCGCCACGCTCTTCCACTTCCTTCGCCCAGCTAAAAAGTTCGAGTTCCGTTGGGGTTTTACCGCCCATGAGGTGCACGATCCATTTCCCGTTGATCTGCTTTGCATCTATGGCGACCACAATGCACTGTGAACCAAATTTGGCCGCCAGATCGTTGATAAGCTGCGGATTCCTAACTGCGGCGGAATTGATCGAAACCTTATCTGCACCGTTTTGCAGTAGAATATCCACATCTTCCACACTAGAAATTCCGCCGCCCACCGTAAATGGAATGTTTATTTTTTCCGCCACGCGGTGAACCAATTTTGCCAAGGTCTTCCGGCGTTCTTCGGTAGCTGAAATATCGAGAAAAACGAGTTCGTCTGCGCCAGTTTCGGCGTATTTAGCAGCCAGTTCCACAGGATCGCCGGCATCGCGAAGATCAACGAAGTTGACGCCTTTTACGGTTCTTCCATTTTTAATATCAAGACAGGGAATTATGCGTTTTGTGAGCATGGTTCTATTTTTATTTCGCAAAGGCGGAAATCTATTTATTTTTGATTTAAGTCAAAGTGACCAGGGCGAAGACCTCACAGGTTTTGAAAACCTGTGAGGTCTCTCAACTAAACCACTATGGACTGCAAGTCCATAGGTTTTAAATCTGACTGAAAGTCAGCAGTACGGAAAAACGACTCAACCACTATCAAAAATTCAATGGAAATATTTTTTTCGTAATTACAAAACCTACTTTCTTGTCATGCTTGTAAAAAGGTTTTTAGAAGCTAAAGCGAGATGCACTAAAGTGCATAGTTTTAACTGGTTTTGAGACCAATAAATTGCTCCAATTCCTTAAGGCTGATCTTATTCTCATAAATAGCTTTACCAATTATGGTTCCGTAGCAGCCTATTTCAGCAAGTTTTGGCAATTCGCTGAATTCAGAAATACCGCCCGAAGCGATCAATTTTAAAGGGCTTTCAGCGTTTTCTGCTTCTTCCAAAATCTTTTTATACAGTTCAAAAGCGGGGCCTTCCAGCATTCCGTCTTTGCTAATATCAGTACAAATCACGTATTTTATTCCTTTTTCTTGATACTTTTTGATAAAAGGGACCAGTTCTTCCTTAGATTCTTCCGTCCAGCCGCTTACCGCAACTTTCTCGTCTTTCGCGTCAGCGCCAAGAATTATTTTTTCACTACCAAATTTCTGAATCCATCCTTCAAAAATATCGGGATTTTTTACCGCAATACTTCCACCGGTAATCTGATTTGCGCCACATTCAAAGGCGACACGGAGATCTTCATCAGTTTTTAAACCACCACCAAAATCGACTTTTAAGGCTGTTTTTCCAGCTATTTGCTCTAAAATTTTGTGGTTTACAATATGTTCACTTTTTGCTCCATCCAGGTCTACAAGGTGCAAGTACGTAATACCGTGCGCTTCAAACCGCTTGGCGACTTCCAGCGGATTTTCATTATATATCTTTTTTGTACTGTAATCACCTTTGGAAAGGCGCACACATTTACCGTCTATAATATCTATTGCGGGAATAATTCGCATTTTTCTGTTTTAAATTGAAAGGAAATTCTTTAAAATCTGTTCGCCAACTTTAGCACTTTTCTCAGGATGAAACTGTACTCCGTAAAAATTATTTTTTTGCAATGCCGAGGCATATTTACGCCCGTACTCTGTAAAAGCTATTGCCTCAGAACATTGCGGCGCGTAAAAACTATGAACCAAGTACATAAAACTGGCTTCGGGAATACCTTTAAAAAGTTCACTTTTTAAGTCGGTGATCTGATTCCAACCTATTTGCGGCACTTTAATTCCCTCTTTTGGGTTTAAAGGGAACCGAATGACGTCCACATCAAAAATACCCAAACCTTTCGTATTTCCTTCCGTACTGCTATTGCACATCAACTGCATGCCCAGGCAAATACCCAATACGGGTTGCGTAAGCGTGGGGATGACCTGATCTAGACCGGTATCTTTAAGTTTTGCCATCGCGCTGCCCGCCTCGCCCACACCGGGAAAAATAACCCTGTCTGCATTGCGGATCTCCTCGGCATCGTGACTAAGCACCGCATCAACTCCCAGACGTTTAAAAGCAAATTTCAAACTCTGAATATTGCCCGCGCCATAATTGATAATGACGATCCCCCCACTTCTCCCCCCAACCCCCAAAGGGGGAGTTGAGTTACTTACGGAAGCATTGTTACTATTTCTTATTTCATTCATTAGAAAATTCTATTTATGTTTAACCCGCATGCTAAGAGTTCCCCCTTCGGGGGTTAGGGGGATTTTTAGGAGGAGTTTATTACAAAACCCCTTTTGTGCTGGGCAACCACATGCGCTCTGGATCACGTTTTACGGCCATTTTTATTGCTTTGGCGAATGCTTTAAAAATCGCCTCTATTTTATGATGCTCGTTGGTTCCCTCCGCTTTGATATTTAAGTTGGCTTTTGCGCCGTCTGTAAATGATTTAAAGAAATGATAGAACATTTCTGTTGGCATTTCGCCTATTTTTTCGCGTTTAAAATCGGTTTCCCAGACCAGCCAATTGCGGCCTCCAAAATCTATTGCAACCTGCGCCAGGCAATCGTCCATAGGCAGGCAAAAACCGTAGCGCTCAATGCCCAGTTTGTTCCCCAGCGCTTTGCTAAAAAGTTCGCCGAGAGCGATGGCAGTGTCTTCGATAGTATGGTGCTCGTCTACTTCAAGATCGCCATTTACCTTTATTTCCAGATCCATTGCGCCGTGACGTGCCACCTGATCGAGCATGTGGTCAAAAAATGCCAGACCGGTATCTATTTTGCTTTTTCCCGTTCCATCAAGGTTGAGCTTAATGTAAATATCGGTTTCATTTGTTTTCCTTGAAATTTCCGCGGTACGCGATTCTAGTTTTAAAAACTCATAAATTTTCTCCCAATCGTTGCTCTCCAACGCAATATAATCATCGATCTCACCTCGTGAAATCGTGATTTCAGTTTCTCCAAGATGCATTTTATCGTCCACAAAAATACCTTTTGCGCTCAGGTTTTTAGCTAGTTCCATATCTGTAAGACGATCACCTATCACAAAGGAATTTGCCAAATCATATTCTTCGGAAAAATACTTTTGCAACAACCCAGTACCCGGTTTGCGCGTATCAGCGTTATCTTCTGGAAAGGTACGGTCGATAAAAATGTCATTGAAAACCACGCCTTCGTTTTCAAAAGCCTTCATGATAAAATTATGCACCGGCCAGAACGTATTTTCTGGAAAGACGGCCGTTCCCAGTCCGTCTTGATTTGTGATCATCGCGAGTTCATAATCCAGCTCTTTTGCGATTTTACCCAAATACGTAAACACTTTTGGGTAAAAAATCATCTTCTCAAACGCGTCGATCTGCTCATCTACCGTTTCCTTGATCATGGTGCCGTCACGATCTATAAAAAGTACTTTTTTCTTGTTCATTGTTTTGTTTCTTTCAAATCTGAGTAAAATGTCTCTCAGACCTCACAGGTTTCAAAAAACCTGTGAGGTCTCTTTCAATCCAACTTCTTTAATACATCAATCAATTTTTTATTTTCTTCGGGCGTTCCCACCGTAAAACGCAGCGTATTTTCACAAAGCGGTTGCTTGCTTCGGTTGCGCACCACAATGCCACGTGCCAGCAATTGATTGTACCGTTTATCTGCATCGTCTACGTGGGCAAGTATAAAATTGGCTTCAGACCGGTAAATTTTAACCACAAAAGGGACGTTTTTAAACGTTTTTTGCAGTTTTTCGCGCTCCTCCAAAATGATTTTTATTTCTTTTTCAACGCCACGTTCATCCATTATCCGTTTTAGGGCGCTTTTTTGGGTGAGTGCGTTTACGTTGTAAGGAGGTTTTATCTTGTGCAACACGTCTATGATTTCAGCGGAAGCAAAACAGATTCCCAACCGGATTCCTGCCATTCCATAAGCTTTGGAAAGCGTCTGGGTTACGATAAGATTAGGATAGTTATGCAACTGCGCCGACCAACTTTCAGCGGAGCTAAAATCGGCATACGCTTCATCAATAACCACTAGACCATTAAAATTTTCTAGCAATTTTTTTACCGTTTGATCATCAAACCGATTGCCGGTGGGATTATTTGGGGAACATAAAAAGATCAATTTAGTATGCGCATCTATCGCTTCTAAAATAGCGTTCACATCGGGTTCAAAATTGGTGTTCAGTAAGATTTCTATATTGCCCACAGCATTAGTTTCGGCAAGCACGCCATACATACCATACGTGGGCGGTAGCGTGATCACATTGTCCTGTTGCGGTTCACAGAACGCACGAAAAATAAGATCGAGCACCTCGTCGCTGCCATTACCAAATAAAATCTGATTTACCGGAACTCGTTTAAGAGTTGAAAGATGCGATTTTAAGGTCGCTTGTCGCGGATCTGGGTAGCGATTTACCCCATTGTCAAACGGATTTTCATTAGCATCCAGAAAAACCATATTCTCCTTAAAATCTTTAAACTCATCGCGCGCGGAAGAATAGGGCTTCATGCGCGCCACATTCGGCCGGATCAGGTTTTTTATATCGAAATCTGGTGTTTTCATTTATTTTTTTGGTTGAACCAATTACGAAAATTTCAAAATGTTATTTACGTCACTCTGAATGTATTTCAGAATCATATTCTGGACATTCGCTGATAAGAAGCTGAAACAAGTTCAGGTTTACGCAGCTCTTGTTGGCTTAAACCTACAAGGAACCCGGCAGAAAAAGCCGGGAATACCTTGCAGGTTAGTGTATGGATTTTAAGCGAAGCGTAACTGCGTTTTTATGCGCTTGTAACCCTTCAGCGGTGGCCATTTTTTCAATGGAGGGACCGATGTTTTTTATGCCTTCGGCAGAAACTTTTTGAAAGGTCATCTGCTTCATAAAACTGTCCAGATTTACACCGCTATATTGTTTCGCATAACCATTAGTTGGGAGTGTATGATTAGTTCCCGAAGCATAATCTCCAGCACTTTCGGGTGTGTAATTACCTATAAAAACCGAACCTGCATTCTGAATCTGATCCACAAAGAAATCGGCATCTTCCATGCAAACGATAAAATGTTCTGGGCCGTATTCATCAATTAAATCGAGCGCTTCCTGATCGTTCTTGACCAAAATAAGTTTACTGTTGGCTATGGCTTTTTCAGCAATGGCTTTCCGCGGAAGCGCTTGAATTTGTTGTTCAACTTCGCGTTCAACAGCTTTCAGCATCGTTTTTGAAGTGGTCACTAAAACCACCTGACTATCTACACCGTGCTCCGCCTGGCTGAGCAAATCTGAAGCGACAAAAGGGGCATTGGCGCTATCATCAGCCAAAACAAGTAATTCTGAAGGGCCGGCGGGCATATCTATCGCCACATTGTAGCGTGTAGCGACCTGCTTTGCCACAGTGACATATTGATTACCGGGGCCAAAAATCTTATAGGTTTTCGGAATGCTTTGCGTGCCAAAAGTCATCGCGGCAATCGCCTGGATTCCTCCCACTTTAAAAATCTGTGTCACACCACAAAGTTGGGCGGTATACAGGATCGCCGGGTTCAAATTACCCGTTTTATCTGGTGGCGAGCAAAGTACGATCTCCTTGCAACCGGCTATTTTTGCGGGCAGCGCAAGCATTAATATAGATGAAAATAAAGGCGCCGTACCGCCGGGAATGTAAAGCCCAACTTTTGCAATGGGTCGTTTTTCTTGCCAACACTGTACACCGGGAGCGGTTTCCACTGAAATAGGCTCCGTGCGCTGTGCGTTATGAAATGTTTCAATATTGTTTTTTGCAAGAAGTATGGCTTCTTTAAGTTCGCTGTCCAGCTTTCCTTCGGCTAACTCGATTTCTTGTTTGGTTACTGCGATTTTTGCCACGGAAACGCCGTCAAATTCTTCGGTGTATATTTTTATGGCGTCGTCGCCGTTTTTCCGCACATCGTTAAAAACATTCTGTACGAGCGGCTCAATGGACTCGTACGTGTTAGTAGGTCTTTTGAGCAGATCGGACCAGGTTTCGCGAAGCGGAAATTCAATCGTGTTCATTATTGTTCTTTTTAATCTAAGAGTTTGTTTAAATTGACTCCTTTTTGATTTCCAGTGTTTTCTGAACCGTGGCGTTGTCTAAAAATGGGCGAATATCCCGATATTCCCAAATTTTCATACTTAGCCAGAACCACAAACTATTGAAAATCACTTTGAACTGACTTTAAACAAGCTCTAAAAAGGCGTCGTTTTTACCCTGATTTAATGCGATTTAGACGCCTAATTCACCATTTTTTCAATAGGACAGACCAGAATTCCTTCGGCTCCATTTTCTTTAAGCTCATTGATCACTTCCCAAAAGCGATTTTTTCCCACCACGGAATGTATGCTACTCCAGCCTTTTTCAGCGAGCGGCAAGACAGTAGGACTTTTCATACCGGGAAGCAAAGCGATAATATCATCTACTTTATCATTGGGTGCGTTCAGCAATACATATTTATAATCCCGACCTTTTAAAATGGACTGGATCCGGAATAAAAGTTTATCAAGAATTGCCTTGCGCTCTGTATCAATGCTGGGGGAAACCGCCAGTACCGCTTCTGAAGTGAGCATTACCTCTACCTCTTTTAGATTGTTCTTAAACAAAGTGCTTCCGCTGGAAACAATGTCGCAAATCGCATCGGCAAGGCCAATATTTGGAGCAATTTCCACAGAACCCGTAATAATATGAAGCTCCGCCTGAACACCGTGTTTTTTTAAATACTGATTTACGGTATTTGGGTAAGAAGTAGCGATGCGTTTGCCTTCCAGATCTTGAAGAGTCTTATAGCTTTTCTCCTTAGGGATCGCCAGCGAGACCTTGCATTTTGAAAAACCGAGTTTCTGGGCAATGTCAATATCTTGGCCTTTTTCAACAAGAACATTTTCACCAATGATGGCAATATCGACCACTCCATCCCGCAAATACTGTGGGATATCTCCGTTACGTAGATAAAAAGCATCTAAAGGAAAATTGGCAGCGCTGGCCTTTAATTGATCCCTGCCATTGTCTATATGAATGCCGCAGTCCTTTAATATCTGCAGGGAATCCTCATTCAATCTTCCCGATTTTTGAATCGCAATACGTATTTTTTTCATCTCCATAAATAGTGTAAAAGCTCCAAAATAAAAACCCGCTTGATCTGTTCAAACGGGTTTTAAAATATTTAGGTCATGACCATCACATCTTACCGCGCTTGAAAGCGTGTATAAATATGATGATGTATGGTTTTTATTCTTTTCATCTGTTATGCGAAATTAATAAATATAATGCATTGTGTTATATAAAAATCTTATTTTTTTATGATTATCTCTAGTTAAAATCTATTTTTACTCATATTCAATATTCTCTATTTTTTACTAAAAGGAGCAGGATTTTTAAATTTTATTGCGAAAAATAGATGATTTTAAGGATTTACGCTTAACTTTTGGCAAATATTGACATTATTAATACCTAAACAATGAAGAATTTCATATCGGCTTTGCTTGTTTTTTTGGTCTGGGGAGGCATTGGCATTTTTTATTTACACAAAAGTGGCCGTTTAGAGAAGAGCACTGAAAATATAAGTGCTCACGAAATAAACCTAACGGAGCACAAGACCGATTTTAGCATGCCTGATGATACAGATTTTGATATGACCCCTTCTATTTACCCTGATAACTCCTTACTGTCCAATGAAATGGGTAATACCGTAAATTCTATAAAGAAGCAACATGGTATAGAAATCAATGAAAAAAGTGATGTCGAAAACACGGAAAACTCAAAGCTTGTACAACTTTTATTTCCTCAATTTAAATACGGCCAACTTATCATTGACCAAAATTTAATTGATTATAGTAAAAAATTAGAAAAGGCCAGCATGGCTGGTCCCGAAGTAAAAATTACCGTAATAGGGCATTTTAACGATGCAGATACGAGTCTTGACAATTATTTTGAAGGATTACAGAGAGCAAAACACATAAAACAGTATATTATAGAAAATTATAATATCCCGGAAAGCTATATTTCTGCGATTTCAGAAGGGGAATCCCGAAATATAGTTGACCTAGACATAAATCATAGCCCAACTAAAAACAATCGTATTGAAATTTTAATTGAAGATTAGATTAATTACAGCCATGCAGGAGCACACCGCAATTAATACCATACAAATACCCATTATTTATATTGAGGTATTTGCCCTAATGTTTGTTTCTTTCTTGATAGGTTACCTTTTTGCTTTTTATTACCAAAAATCAAAATATACCCACGGTTCAAGTGTTTTAAACGATTTTGACACTAATCTTACTTATGATGAATCATTTCCGGATAATGATATTCCAGACATAGAGGATATGCAGGATACAACAGTAAAGAAAGACTTCTCTATTAACGTCCAAGATAAAAAATTACGAGACCGCGATAGCGATTACCTAGATTTGAATAGATTGGGTTACGGCAGTGAATTAAAAAAAGATGACCTACAACGTATAATTGGAGTAGGCCCTTTTACTGAAGAAAAACTTAATACCATAGGTATTTATACCTATGAGCAGATAAGCAAATTCAATGAAGAAGATATAAAAATTGTGACTGAACTCATCAAGTTCTTCCCTGATCGAATCAAAAATGATAAGTGGACCGAACAAGCTAAATTGCTCAACAGCCAGTCAAATAAGGGGCGAAGAGCACGTGGCCACACTTTAAAGCATTGACAAAACTATCGTCTACTTTATAGCCTTCTTCTCCCCCTCAATAATTTAGTTTCCCCCTCCTAAAATAAGCGGCATACCGTCTTCACCAGAACCTATTACCACAACCTTAGCATTAGGCGATTGAGAAAGTTTTAGAGTTGCTTCTATCCCTTTATCTCTAAGTATTTTATCGTTTAACGACTGACTTAAAATCACGTTGGCATCAGATTTACCCTGTGCTTCAATACGTTGCCGTTGTGCTTCTTTCTTTGCAGAAACTAATCTAAATTCATACTCCAGCGATTCCTGCTCTTGTTTAAGTTTGCGCTCTATAGCATCTTTAATAGTAGACGGCAAAGTGACATCACGCACGAGTATTTCATCCAAAATGATATATTGATCGCTGATGATTTTTTTCGTTTCATCAAAAATTTCCGCCTGTATAGCATCTCGCTTAGTAGAATACAATTGCTCTGGCGTGTACCGGCCCACAACAGATCGAGCGGCAGAACGAATGGTTGGCAACAAGATACGCTGTACGTAATCCTCGCCGATTTCCTGGTGCAATTGACCTAGGTTTTTAACGTCTGGCATATACCAAGCAGTAGCATCGAGCTTAATATCAAGTCCGTTTGAAGAAAGTACGTTCATCCTTTCAGAAAGTTCTCTTCTACGGGTCTCATAGATAAAAACCTTGTTCCAGGGAGCTATGATATGCATGCCCCCACCCAGAGCAGGTTCACCGGTTACTACACCACCGTCAAATCGTTTGTAAAGTACGCCAGCTTCACCAGATCCAATGGTGACAGTTGACTGAGCAGCAATAAAAATAAATAATACAATTCCTATAAGTATAGGTACGCCAATCTTTGGTAATTTATCCATAATATATTTTTAGTTATATGAGTCCGTTATATTTTCTGATAAACCATTCTAGGGCAAGACATGCCACAATGATGAAGAGCAAAATTTTAAAATCGATCAAAGGTACAGTTTCTTTAACACTTTGTTGGGTAGGAATGTAACGATTATCATTTAAAAGAGCTTTAATAAGACGAGGCGCATCAATGATGGCTACAGCCATTCCCTGAGAAGCCTCTGCAGTACGTTTTAACTTGGGCCAATCAGCATTTTGTGCCTGCCGTTCAATGTCATAGGGGATTATTGTAAAAGTTCCCGACGCTGAAGTTTGCTCGCCGGCAACGGTAACAGTAAAATTATAGGTTCCCGAATTAAGCATATCGAGGTTAGCTTCGTAAAAATAAGCCTTTAGCACCATGGGAACTTGGGTTACCCTCTTACTTTCCGTATCTGTTAGGCTTAGGGAAAGGTTTGCCCGGTTGTCAAAATTATAGTTATCATCCACATATTCTGCTCTGATTAAAATACCTTGAGAACCGTAATAAAAAGATTCAAAATCAAGCCGCAGCCTTTCCTTTTTATCGGTTGAAATGGCATATTGCACCAATTTATCAATGAAATTATCAAACTGCTCAAAAGTTTGGTTAGCAATAAATGATTGTGCGCGCCATTGCCAGATGCCGGTGCCCAGCAACAGAACTTCGCGTCTCCCGCCAATTTCACTTACTGCCAAAAGAGGATCTTGTGTTTCCACGCCACCTATATTTTTGTAGAGCAGTACATCCGTATCTCCGTTTAGCGTCACAGGACCAAAAGCACTATTTATGGGCGGAAAATCGGCATAATCCAAATCCTCCAGCAAAAAGGCTGAAAAATTTGTGTTCAGTCGGGGACGCACTTCATCAATTTGTCTCGTATTATTTTTTCTAAATGTCACCTGGACTGAATTCAGCATATTAAAATCGGTGGCTGTGGCAGCGATGGTAAAGCGGTTTTTATTCAACTTTTCTAGCGTACCGTACAATTTCGAAAAAGCACGATTAGGCTCAAAAAGTATTAGAAGATCATAATCGGAAATGTCGCCCGCTTGAAAATCTTCAATGTCAAGCAGTTTAACATCACGCAATTTGTTGTTCTCAATCGCTTTTTTTAGCGCGCCCAGATCAGGATGCACATATGAATAAATGATGGCGACCTTGGCTTTCTGATCAATAATTTCTACGCCAAAATTCTTCTCATTATTTGCCGTATTCTTTTCATTATCTAAAGGCGACAGTTGCGCTGTATACTGCTTAATACCCACAGCATCAGCAGGTAGGTAAAAGTTGACCACTTGTCCACTTTTGGCATTGCTGAATTTAATTTGTTTCGAAAAAACCTTCTTTTTACCTGAATAAACGGTCAATTGGGTAGCTTTTTCGGTGGTTCCACTATAGGAAGCGATAATTTCCACCGGGAATTTATTGTTTAAATACGCGTAGCGGTTCACATTGACCCTGTCAATTTTTATATCTTCATAACGTGAGGTATCGCCTACGGCCAAAAAATAAACAGGTTGTTTTTGAGAAGCCGAAAGGTATTCATAGTCCGCGCCTAGCGTAGCATTTCCATCAGTAATCAAAAGTGGAACATAATCGGTTTTATAAACGGAATGAAATGTCTTTAAGGGACTGGCCAGATCAGTACGAGAATCATTAAAAGAAAGGGAATCAAGCTTTTTTAAATCGGTGCCAAACCGGTAAAAATCGATATCAAAACGCTCGTTTAAAGCCTTATTTTGTTGAATTTCAAGAAGCGTTTGTTCCACCTGTTGCTTTTCTTTTAGATAATCTATGGAAGCAGAATTATCAACTGCCACCGCAAGAACAGGTTTTACAGTGGTGTAAATAGTACTTTCAACATGTGGATCGATGAGCAAAACCAGCAGCGCAAACAAACTGAGAAAGCGCAACATACTAAAAAGTAAATTGCGCTTTCTGTATCCCGTACCCTTGTAAAAGTATTGAAACACTGACACAGACAAGGCAATTATCCCGGCGAGGATAATAAGAAGTATTGTTTGTGTAGTCATTTTTTCTTCATTAAGTGAGCATACCGCCGTCTACTTGCAACACTTGCCCAGTGATATACGCGCTCATGTCGCTAGCTAGAAAAATACAAGCATTTGCAATATCTTCCGGCGTTCCGCCACGTTTGAGCGGAATGGCATCGCGCCAGCCAGCGATTGTTTTTTCGTCCAGTTTTTCGGTCATTTCAGTTTCAATAAATCCAGGGGCGACCACGTTTGTTCTAATGTTTCTAGAACCCAACTCAAGAGCCATAGATTTTGAGAAACCGATAATCCCCGCTTTTGAGGCGGCATAATTGGCCTGACCTGCGTTGCCCTTTAGGCCCACTACAGAACTCATATTGATAATACTGCCTTTACGCTGTTTGAGCATGGTACGCTGTACGGCTTTGGTCATATTGAAAACCGATTTAAGGTTGACTTCAATAACCTTATCAAAATCATCTTCACTCATACGCATGAGCAAATTATCTTTGGTAATACCAGCATTGTTGATAAGAACATCGATCTGTTCAAAATCTTCATGAATCATTTTTATCAAATCCTGACAGGCCGAAAAAGAAGCGGCATCAGATTGATAGGCTTTCGCCTGAACCCCTTTTTCCTTTAGTTCGTTTTCTAATTCTTCGGCAGGATGAACAGACGAACTATATGTAAAGGCAATATTTGCCCCTTGATCTGCAAAAGCGGTGGCAATACCGCGCCCTATTCCGCGGCTAGCGCCAGTAATGATTACATTTTTTCCTTCTAGGATTCTCATGATTTAAAAATTTTATGCTACTTTATTCAAAAATGAGGTTTTAAAGGTCAATTTTAAGCTAAAATGACCTTTTTTCTCCAAATTATAGATATTCCTATTTAGCCAAGGTTTCTTTCAAATATATAAAAAAAGCACTGTTTGCGCAGCTTTCAGAAATAAGTTTCAAAATAATGTACCTGAAATTTCGCTGAAAAGCAATATTAGTACATCTATCCATTTTGATTTATTCTTCATAACTTTTCAAAATAGAATTTCACCAATAAAAAAAGCGGATTGCTGCCAATCCGCTTTTTTAAATTATCTATTTAGTTATCTACCCAGAACCTCAGCAACTTTTTTGCCAATCTCAGCGGGTGATTCGACAACGTGGATTCCACATTCTCTCAATATTTTCTTTTTGGCCTGGGCCGTATCGTCGCTACCACCTACGATGGCACCGGCATGTCCCATTGTGCGTCCTGCAGGTGCCGTTTCCCCAGCTATAAAGCCGATAACCGGCTTTTTGGTGCCGCTTTCTTTTATCCAGCGAGCAGCATCTGCTTCAAGTTGCCCACCTATCTCACCAATCATGACAATAGCCTCTGTTTCCGGGTCATTAACCAGTAATTCTACCGCTTCTTTTGTTGTGGTTCCTATGATAGGATCGCCACCTATACCAATTGCGGTTGTGATTCCCAGCCCTTGCTTTACCACCTGATCTGCTGCCTCATAGGTAAGCGTTCCTGATTTTGAAACGATACCTACTTTCCCTTTTTTGAATACAAAACCGGGCATAATACCTACTTTAGCTTCTCCAGGAGTAATAACACCTGGACAATTGGGGCCTATAAGTCGGCAATCCTTGTCTTTTATATAACTGGCCACTTTAATCATATCTGCAACCGGAATACCTTCTGTGATGGTAATAATAACTTTAATACCAGCGTTTGTAGATTCCATAATTGCATCTGCTGCAAAAGCAGGCGGTACAAATATAATGGATACATCAGCACCCGTTTTTTCTACTGCTTCGGCCACAGTGTTGAATACGGGACGCTCCAGATGGGTTTGCCCACCTTTACCAGGAGTCACACCACCTACCACATTAGTACCATACTCGATCATCTGTTCTGCGTGAAAGCTGCCCTCACTACCAGTAAAACCTTGTACAATTATTTTTGAATCTTTATTTACTAAAACGCTCATTATTTATCGTATTTTAAGTGGTTGCAAAAGTAACTATTTAGACAGTAAACCTAAAGGAAATTCAGGACTTTATACGACTGTGTGCATCAATGTTTAGCGGGTCGTCATCACTGGGCTGGCTTATCTGATAGCCTTTATAAAGCTTTCCGTCCTTGAGTTCCCAGATGGCCATAAAATGGATAATGGCAACTTCCTCATCAGGATTTTCTATGGTTTTTACGTAATAGGTAACCCGGATACAAACCTGTTGCTTATCTTCAAGAACGTGGGTTATAGATGGTCTTAACGAGATGAAAGACTTACCCATTTCTGTAGACATTTTAGATATATCTGCTGTGGTCAACTTAGAAAAACCGGTAGACGCGTTCCAGAACAGTTGGGCATCTTTATGTAGGTATTTAGTAAGTACGCTGGGATCATTGAGAAAATCTGAGGTATATAATCCACGCACCATTTTTTTTGCCGAAGTACTCATTATAATTTTTTTAATTTATCAATTAATGCCGGTAATTCCTTTAATGCCGAAATCTCTTTAAATGTGGTCCTATATTCTTTGGCAGGAGACCCAAAATAAGTTCTGCCTGTTTCAAGATCACCGCCCAGACCGCTCTGCGCCATTAAAACGGAACCCGCACCCAAATTAACATCGCTCTTTATACCGGCCTGCCCCCAAATGGTGACATCGTTTTCTATGACCACACAACCGGCGATGCCCACCTGCGAGGCGATAAGCACACGCTCACCGATCATCACATCGTGGCCCACATGCACCTGATTATCAAGCTTGCTTCCCGAACCTATCGTGGTATCTCCAGAAACGCCCCGATCTATGGTGCATAGCGCACCTATATCTACGTTTTTATGTACGATTACACGTCCACCAGATTTTAATTTATCAAAACCTTCTTTGCGTTTTTTATAATAAAACGCATCTGCACCTAACACGGAACCGGCATGGATGGTTACGTTATCACCTATGATTGTATTATCATAGAGACTTACATTGGAGTGAATCAGGCAATTGTCACCTATTTTGACATTATTTCCAATAAAACAATTGGGTTGAATAACCGTATTTTTTCCTATAATTGCCGAACTGGATACCGATGAACTCGCTTTTTCAAAAGGCCGGAAATATTCGGTCAATATGTTGAAATCACGAAAAGGATCATCTGAAATGAGCAGCGCTTTACCAGGGGGACATTCTACCTCAGCATTGATCAAAATCACCGTCGCGGCAGAATTAAGCGCTTTCTCGTAATATTTGGAATGATCTACAAAAACAATATCCCCGGGACCAACTACATGAATTTCATTCATGCCAATCACCGGAAAATCAGGATCGCCATCTATTTTTGCTGAAATAATGGTCGCAATTTGTTTTAAGGTATGTTGCTGGGCAAATTTCATTCGAAAAAAAATTGGGCCTGTCTATTTTATGGTCATTATTACTCTTTTTTCAGTATTTTCGACTGAAAAATGGCAATTCTTTAGAAATATTTATTCTTTTATGCGCTCTTTATAGGTGCCCTTTTCGGTTTCTACCTTGATTTTATCACCTTCATTAATAAAAAGAGGAACCTGAACCTCAGCCCCAGATTCTACAATGGCAGTTTTTGTTGAATTGGTCGCGGTATTTCCTTTGAGACCTGGCTCGGTCTGCGTTATTTCAAGTATCACATGTGCTGGCATATCTACCGAAAGCGGCATATTATCCTCGGTATTTATGGAAACCTGCACCACTTCCCCTTCTTTTAACAAGCCTGGTTGATCTAATACGCTTTCCAGCAAACGAATCTGTGTAAAATCTTCAGTATTCATGAAGTGGTAAAAATCGCTATCCTTGTACAAAAACTGATACCCTTTTGTCTCAACCCGTACATCTTCTATTTTATGCCCTGCGGAAAAAGTGTTATCAAGCACTTTACCATTGGTGACACTCTTAAGTTTTGTTCTCACAAAAGCGGGGCCCTTACCGGGTTTTACGTGTAAAAATTCAATGATTTTATAAATATCGTGGTTGTAGTGTATGCACATCCCATTTCTTATATCTGAAGTACTTGCCATGATCTAGTTGTTATAAAAGGACTCCGTTTAAAAAACCGAAGTGCCAAATTCAAAATAATTGTTCTTAATCCTAACTATTGAAAAATCGCCTTTTTATAGCAAAAAACGGCATTTTCTGTATACAATCAATTGCCTGAGGTAAAATAGCCTTTCATGATACCGCGCTGCGAATTCTTGATAAACTGAAGTATCTCATCGCGCTCTGGAGTCGCTTCCATTTCAGCTTCAATAATATTTACAGCTTGTGAATTGTTGTAGTTTTTCTGGTATAAAATGCGGTAAACATTCTGTATTTCCCTTATTTTTTCAGTCGTAAAGCCCCTTCTGCGCAGCCCAATGGAATTGATCCCCACATAGGAAAGTGGTTCGCGACCTGCCTTAACGTAAGGTGGCACATCTTTGCGTACCCGTGATCCACCCGTCACAAATGCATGGCTTCCTATGGTGCAGAACTGCTGAACCGCGGCCATACCGGCAAGCACAACATAATCGCCCACGGTAATATGACCGGCAAGGGTGCTGTTATTTGAGAAAATACAATGATCTCCCACAATACAATCATGCGCTATATGGCTGTAGGCCATAATCCAGCAATCTTTTCCTATTTGTGTTCGTTGACGATCTTTAGTGCCCCTGTTTATAGTAACACATTCTCTGATTGTGGTACCGTCACCAATGATGGTCACCGTATCTTCATCATCAAATTTTTTATCTTGGGGAATTGCGGAAATCACGGCTCCCGGAAAAATATTTACATTTTTCCCGATGCGGGCTCCTTCCATAATGGTAACGTTAGAGCCTATCCAGCTCCCCTCGCCTATAACCACATCCTTATTAATGGTGGTAAAGGGTTCTATCACTACGTTTTTTGCAATTTTGGCTTCGGGATGTACGTAAGCTAGTGGTTGATTCATGCTACTGGTCTTTCTTTACTTTTACAATTTGAGCCATTAATTCTGCTTCAGAGGCAATTTTTCCATTTACATAGGCATAGCCCTGCATGTGACAAATACCCCTACGAATAGGTGATAACAGGGATAACTTAAAGATAAGGGTATCTCCGGGAATAACCTGTTGTTTAAACCGTACTTTGTCGATTTTCATGAAATAGGTCAGGTAGTTCTCTGGATCTGGCACGGTGCTGAGTACTAATATTCCGCCAGTCTGCGCCATGGCCTCTACTTGCAGTACGCCCGGCATTACCGGTGAACCGGGAAAATGACCAATGAAAAACGGTTCGTTCATTGTTACATTTTTCAATCCCACAACATGGGTGTCAGAAAGTTCCAATATTTTGTCTACCAACAAAAATGGTGGCCGGTGCGGTAACATGGCCATGATTTCATTAACATCTTTTGCCGGTGGTTTTGTAAGATCAAAAACGGGAACGTTGTTGCGCCTTTCTGTTTTTATAATCTTTTTGAGCTTTTGGGCAAACCGTGTGTTTACCATATGCCCCGGTTTATTTGCAATGATCTTTCCCCTTATGGAAATACCTACAAGTGCAAGATCACCTATGACATCAAGCAATTTGTGCCTGGCGGCCTCATTGGGATGATTAAGGGTAAGATTATCCAAAATTCCATTGGGTTTTACCGCAATGTTGTCTTTATTGAACGCTTTACGCAGCTTTTGCATGGTTGCAGGCGAAAGCTCTTTATCCACATATACTATCGCATTGTTGAGATCACCACCTTTTATAAGTCCGTGGTCTAGCAACATCTCTATCTCATGCAAAAAGCTAAACGTTCTGCAATCTGCAATTTCAGTCTTGAACTCGTCTATATTTTTTATGCTGGCGTTCTGTGTACCCAAAACTTTGGTACCAAAATCAACCATAGCCGTTACCTGATATTCTTCCGCAGGCATTAATATAATCTCGCTACCTGTTTCATCATCTATGTAATTAATGATTTCAGTAACCACATACTCCTCTTTGAAGGCCTCTTGCTCAACTATTCCCGCTTTCTCAATCGCTTCAACAAAATACTTCGAAGAACCGTCCATAATAGGGGGTTCTGAAGCGTCGAGCTCTAAGATAATATTGTCTATACCCATTCCTACGCAAGCGGCAAGCACGTGCTCGCTGGTCTGTATATTAACGCCCATCTTTCCGAGATTGGTACCACGTTGGGTATTCACCACATAATCAGCATTCGCTTCAATAATGGGTTGCCCTTCAAGATCGACACGTTTAAAAACAAGACCGGTATCTACAGGAGCTGCTTTAAAGGTAAGTGTTACATTTTTGCCTGTATGCAAACCTACGCCGTTGAGGGAAACCTCACCAGCTATTGTTTTTTGCTTTCCCTTGGCCTTACTTATCATGGGATTCTTCTTTAGAAAGATTGTTAAGTTGTTGTACTATTTTTGGCAGGTTTTTAAAATGCACGTATGATTTGTTCCAGTCGTTATATGTAAATGCCGGTGAACCCTGTAACACCTCATCATCTTTAACATTGCGACCTATACCGGACTGCGCCTGGATCTTTACCCGGTCGCCTATTTTTAAATGGCCCGCAATACCTACTTGTCCACCTATAACGCAGTTTTTACCGATTTTAGTAGAGCCTGCGACTCCGGTCTGGGCGGCAATTGCCGTGTTCTGACCAACCTCCACGTTGTGGGCAATCTGTATTTGATTATCGAGCTTAACGCCACTTCTGATTATGGTAGATCCCAGGGTTGCGCGATCTATGGTCGTGCCCGCACCTATATCTACATGGTCTTCAATAATGACGTTCCCTATTTGTGGAACCTTAGTGTACTCTCCACTTTCTTCAGGCCGGTAGCCGAAACCATCTGCACCCAAAATGGCACCGCTGTGAATGTGTACAAAATTACCCAGAACCGATTCTGAATAAATTTTGGCCCCGGCAAAAATCACACAATTATCTCCTATGGTTACATTATCGCCAATATATACATTGGGATAGATCTTCACATTTTTTCCTATCTGTACGTTTTCGCCCAGATAGGAAAAAGCACCTATATAAATACCCTCCCCATATGTGGTACTCTGCGCAATAAAGGAAGGTTGCTCAATACCTTCTTTGCTCAGCTTTACAGTATTATAGAATTCAAGTAGTTTTGAGAACGATTTGTAGGCATCATCTACTCGTATGAGCGTGGTATTAATATCCTGTTCTACTTTAAAACTTCTGTCTACAATGGTTATGGTCGCTTGAGTGGTATATATATATGAGGAATACTTAGGATTTGCTAAAAATGTTAGCGATCCCTTTGTGCCCTCTTCGATTTTTGAGAGTTTGGAAACTTCGGCCTCAGTGTCGCCTTCTACGTCACCTTCCAAAATCCCAGCAATTTGTGCAGCGGTAAATTTCATTTGCACAAAAATAGAAAAAAAGAGCTAGAGCGGGTTTATAATTTCATGAATTGGGTCTTTATACGCTGTTTTATGCCTAATTCCCTCAAAACATGTGTTTAAAAGCAGCCATTTTTTACGAAAAATAGCCAATATTAACCCAAAATCAGCCTATGGATTTGGGAAAACAGAGGAAGTTTTTCACAATAACCTTAGTCAGTGGTTTTAGACTTAACTGATCGCTTGCCTTGATAACGTCTATTACCTTCCCTTTTTTTGTAAGAATATTGATTCCTTGTTTAGTAAAAGTATACGCTTGATTAGTAATCGTACCGGTGAAAACAAAATAATGAGCTTCATCGCGCGTGATTTTATATTTTGACATAACCTCGTCAACTTTAGCCTGAACAAAGTCTTCAGAAAAGGGTTTCTTTTTGATCTTAATAGCAAGCAAATGACGGTTGATAATCATTGCAGATAAACTGCTGATTACAAAATCATCATTGTCGCACCAGGACTTCATGGCCATTATGATGTCGTAATCATCTAGTTTAGAAAAAACTTCAAGTGCCTCTTCAGTAAATGGCGCCAGTGGAGCGCCATTGTTTAAAAAATATTTTAGTGCAGGGCTGGCGGGTAATTTGTGGTCAGCCATGGTAAGTTCTTTCGCCCGTTTTAAAACCCGTACCAACAACTGTTCTGCCACCAGACTGGTTTTATGCAGATATACTTGCCAATACATAAGACGCCGCGCCACAAGAAATTTTTCTATTGTATAAATTCCCTTTTCTTCAACTACTAGTTTGTCATTCTTTACGTTCAACATGGCCAGGATTCGTTCTGTATTGATATTTCCTTCGGCCATCCCGGTATAAAAACTGTCACGCTTCAAGTAATCTGTACGGTCCATATCCAACTGTCCGGAAACAAGCTGATGAAAGAACCTGCGCGGGTAGCTACCGGAAAACATGGCGATGGCCATCGTTAAACTTCCGTTAAACTCCACATTGAGTTTTTGCATAAACCGAAGCGAAATCTGCTCGTGACTCGTGTTTTCCACGATGCTGTTTTCCATGGCATGCGAGAAAGGGCCATGGCCTATATCGTGCAATAAAATTGCGGCCTGGACCGCCTCCATTTCTTCATCGCTTATATCTATTCCCTTCTCTCGAAGGGTTTCGCAAGCTTTTCCCATTATATGGAGACAGCCCAGCGCATGGTGAAAACGGGTATGGTGTGCGCCGGGATAAACCAGATAAGACATTCCCATTTGAGAAATTCGGCGTAGGCGCTGAAAATAACGATGCTCAACGAGATTAAAAAGCAAACCCTTTGGCAGGGTAATAAACCCATAAATGGGGTCGTTAATTATAGTAAATTTGAGGGGGTCTTTCAATTAGTAGTAATTAAAGCCTCTTTAGAGCCATTTTAATGGTTTTCCTTAATGTATAATCAAAACAAAGATACACAACTATGACCGCGATAAAAATATTATGGGTTGATGATGAAATTGACCTTTTAAAGCCACATATCTTATTCCTTCAGCAAAAAAATTATGACGTTACCACTTGTCAAAGTGGTAGTGAAGCGATAGAACTTGTGGAGAAGGATAATTTTGACATTGTTCTTCTAGATGAAAACATGCCCGGCCTCACTGGTCTGGAAACACTGAGCGAGATCAAAGCCAAGCGCGATACGCTGCCGGTCATTATGATCACAAAAAGTGAAGAGGAGTATATCATGGAAGACGCGATAGGTTCAAAAATCGCTGATTACCTCATAAAACCGGTAAATCCGAACCAAATATTGCTCAGTCTCAAGAAAAATCTGGATACTAGCCGACTCGTTTCCGAAAAGGTGACGCTCACGTACCAGCAAGAATTCAGAAAGATCGCTATGGATTTGGCCATGGTAAGAACATTTGACGAATGGGTGGAGTTGTATCAAAAGCTGGTTTACTGGGAGCTCGAGCTTGAAAATATTGAAGATCAGGGCATGCACGAGATTCTTGAGTCTCAAAAAGCGGAAGCTAACAATCAGTTTTTCAAATTTGTGGAACGGCATTATCCCGAGTGGTTCAAGGATGGCGAAAAACCCATTATGTCTCATACCTTATTTAAAGAGCGCATCGCACCCCATTTAAAAGATAAAACCCCTACCCTACTCATCGTTATAGACAACCTGCGTTATGACCAGTGGAAAGCCTTTGAACCCATTATAGGTAATTATTATAAAAAAGAGAGCGAGGAAGCTTATTGCAGCATTTTACCGACCGCAACCCAATACGCCCGCAATTCTATATTCTCAGGCCTTATGCCCAGTGATATGGAAGCAAGGTATCCCAATCTCTGGCTCAATGATACGGAAGAAGGCGGAAAAAATTTGAATGAGGACAAATTTCTGGAAGCACAGCTAAAAAGGTTGGGCTTAGATATTAAGTGGGAATATCATAAAATAACCAATTTAAAAGCTGGAAAAAAACTGGTTGAGAACTTCAATTCGTTAAAGAACAATGACCTCACTGTGCTCGTTTACAATTTTGTGGATATGCTCTCACATTCCAAAACAGAAATGGAAGTCATCAAAGAACTGGCCTCAAATGACAAATCCTACCGTTCCCTCACAGAAAGTTGGTTTAAAAATTCACCTTTACTTGAAATGATTCAGAAGGCGCAACAAATGGGCCTTAAACTTTTAATAACAACTGACCACGGGACGATTAACGTAAAAAACCCTTCTAAGGTGATAGGAGATAAAAACACGAGCTTGAATTTGCGCTATAAGACAGGACGCAGCCTTACTTATGAATCTAAAGACGTTCTGGCCGCAACAGATCCTAAAAAGATTCATCTACCAACCATAAATATGAGCAGTTCTTTCATTTTCGCAAAAGGCGATCTATTCTTTGCCTACCCAAATAACTACAACCACTATGTGAGCTATTACAGAAATTCCTATCAACACGGTGGAGTTTCATTAGAGGAAATGATTATTCCTTTTGTAGTTATGAACCCTAAATAGTTAAAATGGATTTTTAACGTATTAGAACTAAGAGATAATATGTAACTTGTTGGCGATCAATGGCTATTTAGACTATTGATCGCCTTTTAGTTCTAATTAAATCCTGAAATTATTAAAGAACAAAACATGCAAATAACGTATACTTTAGATGAGATTGATCAGGTTGCTAAAGAGCTGATTTCCTTTTTCAAGAATAAAACCATTCTCTTTTACGGTCCTATGGGCGTAGGCAAGACTACCCTAATAAAATCCATTGTAAAAAATTTGGGGTCTACAGATGCGGTGAGCAGCCCTACATTTTCAATCGTAAATGAATATATAGGTGCAGATGAACTCCCTATTTATCACTTTGACTTTTATCGGATAAATGACGATTCTGAAGTGGAACAGCTAGGTTTGGATGATTATTTTGACCACAGCGGGTGGACATTTATTGAGTGGCCCGAAAACATTAACAGTTTCCTACCAAATCACTCACACAGGGCGAATATCGAGTCGTTGAACAACGTAAAAAGAATACTAACGGTTTCTTAAAATATGTTAAAATTATTATAAAAAATATATTATTTAAATTAACAATATGATGTATTTTCCTACGCAACTTTTTTTAAATAGAGATTATATCATATAATATGCGCTTATAGTTAAAATATTGGTAATTTTGTCGAAATTTAGGCATTGTAAAGTCCCGGCAGTTCAGAATAATATTTGCAAAATTACGGAATCCCAGAAGTTTGGTTTCGTGAGGTTTATGTAGTGATATTTGTACCAACAAAAACAAATAATAACTATCAAAAACTCAAATATGAAAATCAAAGCTTTATTATTCGGACTATTAATTGCTGGTGCAACTGCAATGTCATACGTAACTGTTAAAGAAAGTACCAATGCAAACCAAGCATCAAAAACTGTTCAAAAAAGTCTCATCAGAGTCCCTACTCACGGGTAGTATATTAGCAGCTTTTATAGTTGCTACTCCCTACTTTTTTTATTTATATGAAGGTTTTCCAAACGTAATAGTTTGGAAAACCTCTATATTTGGATACAAGTTTGTTTATGACAGTGTCTATTATCAAAGTGTTAATGTAGTAGCTTGGATTTTATTTGGGAAGGTTATCCCCTTATTTCTATTACTTATTTGGTTTTTTACTTGTAAACATTGGTGGTATCATGCTATATTGGTTCCTATATGTATGTATGTAGTACAGATATTTTTAACATTAAAAGATGACGGTCAAATTATTGATAGTACTTCAGGAATATTGTTTTTAGCTCCTATAATATTAATTATGTTTATATTTTTATATCAAATTAGAATGAAAATATTTGATAAAATACATAACATTGATTTTAGCGAACTAAACCGCGTCACATTAAAAGGCGAAATAAAAGAAGAAAATAAAAAAGACTCTCCTTTCGAAGCCTCCTATTCTCCTTCTTTAGCGCATGAAGATGAAGAGGAGTATGAAGAAGACGATGACAATGAGCCACTATATATGGGTTAATTTTTTGATTCTTTATTGATAATCCGTACGCATCCGCTTTAATTATAAGCCATACCTATGGCTCTCTTCCAATTTTGGACAAATTTTGTTCCTCCCTTTATTTTTCTCTGTTTTTTGAGCATTTCTCCTTACCAAATTTCACTTCTTGTAAAAAGTCATTATATAGCTTATTTTTGTTAGCTTAGCTATTTCGTTTTATAACGTACTAGGCATTATAAACATGCCTTAACAAATTCTAAATCTTAAAAGTGCATGAGCAGCATAAATTTTGCTAACAGTCCGTTTACCCGGGAAGAACTTCTTCCTCAAGAGGAGAAACTTGAGATTCAAAGTAAAGGTGGCTCTCTATTTATAGGTATTCCCAAGGAAAACCATTTTCAGGAAAAGCGGGTATGCCTCACTCCAGATGCTGTAAACGCGCTAACTTCTAACGGCCATCGTGTGCTCATAGAAAGTAAAGCGGGTCTAGATGCAAAATTTACAGATCACCACTATTCTGAAGCAGGTGGTGAAATCACTTCAGATACCGCCAAAGTTTATGGTTGCCCCATGATTTTAAAAGTGGAACCACCTTCTTTAGATGAACTGGCACTTATGAACCCGCAAACGGTCCTGATCTCTGCCTTACAGTTAAAAACACAGTCTAAAGCGTACTTTGAAGCGCTGGCCACTAAACGTATCACTGCACTTGCTTTTGAATTTATAATGGATGATGACGGCACATATCCCGCCGTTCGCGCATTAAGCGAAATTGCGGGTACCGCCTCTGTGCTGCTTGCCGCCGAATTAATGTCGGCCCAGGAACAAGGCAATGGTCTCATGTTTGGCAATATCAGCGGGGTGCCACCCGTTGAAGTTGTTATTGTGGGTGCTGGTACCGTAGGTGAATTTGCGACCCGTTCTGCTCTGGGTCTTGGTGCTAATGTGAAAGTTTTTGATAATTCACTTACTAAACTCAGGAATTTACAGACCAATGTGGGCCGTCCCATCTATACATCAACCATACAGCCCAAAAATTTACTCAAGGCCCTTAGAAGGTGTGATGTTGCCATAGGTGCTGTGCGTGGCAAGGATCGCGCTCCTATTGTTGTGCCTGAACATATGATTGAATATATGAAAAGTGGTGCCGTGATCATAGATGTAAGCATTGATATGGGTGGCTGTTTTGAAACCAGTGAAGTAACCTCGCATGACAAGCCAACATTTACAAAGCACGGCGTTTTGCATTATTGTGTGCCAAATATATCATCGCGTTACGCGCGAACGGCCTCAATGTCAATCAGTAATATTTTTACCCCGTATCTACTGGATATTGCAGAACACGGTGGGCTGGAAAATAGTTTGAGAATGGACAAACGTTTAAAAAGCGGGTTGTACTTTTACCGCGGAATCCTGACCAGCAGATCAGTTTCAGATTGGTTTGATATTCCATTTAAGGATATCAATTTATTGTTCTTTTAAGTCAATTTTCCGCTAAAAGAACCGATTTTCAGCTAAAAAGGGTTGAAAACTTCACATTATTGAACATTTTACATGCAAGTATTACAACGCGTAGGTTATTATATGGGAGGTTTTGCAGTAGGACTTGTGTTACTCGCATTTTTTATTAAAGGCAGCGATACCGAAATACCATCTTGTGACTATATGCCAAATGCCCGAGTTCTCAAAACTATACGCAATAGAGGGTATGAAATTACCCCGCAACTACAGGAATTAATGACTAAAACGGCGGTAGATACCATTCAGCTGAACCGTTTATTCAGAGAAGGATCTATTGATTTTAGCAAAAGCGATCAGCAACTCAAACCCTGTGGAACATTCTACATAATGTCTCCAGAAAGCGAAAATAACCCCATTCACGCAGAAGTTTCTATCTGCGAGAATGGAGATGAAGTAGAAATAAAATCAATAAACAAGGATTAATTATCTCTGCGCTTGCGCTCTTCTTTTAAGAGGGTAAGTTCTCTGTTTGTCTGTCCGGCTACAGAGGTATTTTCTTCGGCCCTGCGCATTAGATAAGGCATCACATTTTTTACCGGGCCAAAGGGTAAATATTTAGCTACATTATACCCATCAGCAGCCATATTGAAGCTAATGTGGTCGCTCATACCATACAATTGACCAAACCATACCCGGGTATCATTATTTGCAATTTCCTTTTGACGCATCAGTTCCATAGCGAGGTAATTACTTTCCTCGTTGTGAGAACCTACGAAGATCCAAATATCATTTAGATGATCAAAAATATAGGCCATCACAGCATTAAAATGCGCATCAGTCTCCGATTTGTCTTTACATATTGGTGAATCGTGACCAAATTCTTCCGCACGTTTGCGCTCTTTTTCCATATAAGCCCCTCTAACAATCTTTAAGCCTAACTTATAATTCTTTTTTATGGCCTCTTGGTGCAATACCTTAACATAATCTAAACGGTCCCAACGGTAACATTGTATGGTGTTTGAAACCACGGCACGCTCTTTATTGTACTTTTCCATCATTTCCTCAACCAGCATATCTGCCGCATCCTGCATCCAGCTTTCTTCGGCATCTATGAGTAAATAAATACCGGCAGCCTCTGCCTTTGCACATACGCGATCAAAACGCTCCCTAATGCGCTGCCACTCCTTTGCTTCCGAAGCGCTCAAATCTTCCCATGCACTGACTTTTTGAAAAATCTCAAAACGACCAAATCCAGTAGGTTTAAAAACAGAAAAAGGCATGGAATTTTTATCCTTGGCAAAATCGATGACATTCATCACTTTTTCGACCGCAGCGTCAAAAAGACTTTCTTCCTCTTCCCCTTCTACGGAAAAATCCAGCACAGAGTGTACATTTTTAGTATGCATTTTCTGTACGGTTTCTTTACAATCTTCAACACTCACACCACCGCAAAAATGATCAAAAACGGTCGCGCGGATAAGTTTTTCCACCGGCAGTTTAGCATTTAGCGCAAAACGTGTAACGGCCGTGCCCACACGTACAAGAGGTTGCACGGAAATCATTTTAAACAAAAAATAGGCGCGGTCCAACTCACTATCAGACTTTAAGGCAAAGGCTGTTTTTGTATCTTCAAAAATCTTATTCTCTAACATTAATTTTATTTAAAATTGCGCCAAATATAGTTAGAAAAAAGGGGGCATATTTATAAAAGAATACTAATTTCCCCACCTTAAAAGATAAGTTATGCATGCGATTGCAGCAAAAGACTACAATATTGTATTTAAAGAGGAAGGGTACTCGCTCTTAAATCAACATATTGCAGAATCCAACTACAGCATTATTTTTATACTGGTAGACACCAACACCCATGAACATTGCCTTTCCCGCGTCTTATCTAATCTAGAAACGGAAGCTCCAATTGAGATTATAGAAATAGACGCAGGTGAAGCCTTTAAAAATATTGAAACATGTTCTGGTGTATGGGAAGCTTTGTCTGAACTTAATTGCGATCGTAAGAGTCTTATGATAAATGTAGGGGGCGGTGTTGTTACAGATCTTGGAGGTTTTGTGGCCTGCACTTTTAAGCGAGGTATAAATTATATTAATGTTCCCACTAGTTTACTGGCTATGGTAGATGCATCGGTGGGCGGTAAAACTGGTGTTGACCTGGGTACACTCAAAAATCAGATAGGCGTGATCAGTAATCCTAAAATGGTACTTGTTGATCCTTGGTTTTTAGGCAGCTTGCCCTTAGAGCAATTGCGTTCTGGCTACGCCGAAATGCTCAAGCACGGTCTTATTGCAGATCAGGATTATTGGAAGGAAGTTAGTCAGAACCGCTACAATGACCTAGAGGGCCTGGAAAAACGCATTCATCACTCCATTGCCATAAAAAATAAAGTAGTACTGAAAGATCCACAAGAAGCTCATTTACGCAAAACGCTTAATTATGGCCATACGCTGGGTCACGCGATTGAATCCTATTTTATGAATCAAACTGGCCGTAAGCAACTTTTACACGGTGAAGCCATTGCTATAGGCATGATATTGGCCGCTTTCTTATCAAAGAAAATCTGTGGCTTAACAGACAAACAGCTTCAGGAAATATCTCAGGGAATTTTACCTTTCTATGAGCGGGTACGTTTTACCAACGAGGATATCGCCAGTATACTCGATTTGCTGAAATTTGATAAAAAGAACAGTCACGGCCAGATCTATTTTGTCTTACTTGAACAAATAGGACAGCCCGTAATTGACAAAAAGGTCTCGAATGAATTGATTTTAAACGCTTTTGAATTTTACAAAAATTTTAGCATATAAGTGATTGATGCACTTGCAAAACCAAAACGTTTTTTTTTACATTTATCACCGCATAAAAATCAAGTTACTTTTAAAGAATAAGTTACACCAAGGCATTTACATTTAGAATTACCTGAAGCGATCTGGGCAATGGCGAGCTATTATTTATAGTTGATTTTTAGACATTATTTATACCCACTATTTAAAAATATATTATTTTCGGGAAGTGACTTTTCCCATTTCAAAAACAAAAACCTATTACTATGACTTTGCGTCGCATAATTGTTGATTTTAAAAAACTAACTCCAGAAATCCTCACACTTCTTGTAGATAAATATCCATATGGGTATGATGATGACCAGATCATTTCTTTTAGAAATGCGAAAAATGAACTCATTGAAGCTGTAGAAGTCCGTACAGAGGACACCATCTATTTGGTTAAAGTGAGCAAAAAGCTCGAAAATAGCATGGAAAAATTTGATGTGGATGATTATGAAGAGGAGGATATGCAAGATCCTATCAGCGAGATTCCAGAAAAGGCAGATGAGGAAGAAGCATTGATTGAAAGCGAGGAAGAAGAAGATGAGGAGGATTAACGCTTCCAAATTTTTAGACTAGCCTATAAACAGAAATGCCGGATTTTATCCGGCATTTCTGTTTATAATTTGACTTTTATTGACCGTTTATGGGTATAAAAAGCTGTTTTTAGACCTCTACAGCAGTTTCAGTTTCTATATCAACAAGGTACCGTTCTGCGTCTAATGCCGCCATACAACCCGTTCCAGCCGCTGTAATTGCTTGTCGGTAATCTTTGTCCTGTACATCCCCACTTGCAAAAACGCCAGGTTTCGATGTTTTTGTAGATTTTGCCGCAGTGATCAAATAACCGGTAGAATCCATTTCCAACTGATTTTTGAAAATATCGGTATTCGGTTTATGACCTATTGCTATAAAGAGTCCTGTGATCTCAATCTCTTCTTTTTCCCTGGTTTCAGCATTTATAATGCGCAGACCTTCCACCACTTGCTCACCGAGCACTTCATCAACTTCGGTATTGTAGCGTACGGTTATATTTTTTCGGGAATTCACACGATGTTGCATCGCCTTTGAAGCGCGCATCTCCTCTTTGCGCACAATCATCGTCACATGCTCGCAGATATTGGAAAGATAGGTCGCTTCTTCGGCAGCGGTATCACCACCGCCCACAATAGCAACCTTCTGATTTTTATAGAAAAAACCGTCACACACCGCACACGCGGAAACACCCCCACCACGTAATTTTTGTTCGCTGGGAATCCCAAGATATTTTGCCGAAGCACCTGTACTTATAATAATGCACTGCGTTTCCAGTTGTTTCTCATTATCTATGGTAACTTTGTGCATCCCTCCTACTTCATCGCTGAGAATCACCTGCGTGGCCATACCTATCCGCACCTCTGTGCCAAAACGTTCTGCCTGCTGTTGCAGTTGCACCATCATTGTAGGTCCATCTATGCCATCAGGATAACCGGGAAAATTATCTACCTCCGTAGTGGTAGTAAGTTGTCCGCCCGGTTCCATACCCGTATACATGATAGGTTTCAGATCTGCGCGTGCAGCATAGATAGCCGCAGTATATCCTGCAGGTCCTGATCCTATGATTAAACATTTTATGTGTTCTACTTCCATATCTTTACGTTTTAATAACACTACAAAAGTACTTCAATAAACCTAGATCAAAAACCTTCTTCAATCTTGATTGCCAATAGCACTATTAAAATAGCTAATTGTCAAATAAATGCAAAAAAACGAATGGAAGTCTTATAAATAGTTATATTGAAGTCCAAACCAACTCTTATGAAATATTCGATCTGTAGTTTTTTGATTCTTTATGGTGTTATAAGTGCCTGTGCGCAGGATACTGATCGCACAAAAGAAAATGATATTCCTATAACAACCTCTGATGCCTATGGATATGAAATCGTAGTTCCAGATCTTGAGATCCCATGGGGTATGGATTTTATGCCTGACGGAAGTTTTCTTATTACCGAAAAAAGTGGCGACCTTATCCATTATAAAGAGGGTTCAAAAACCGTAATCAGTGGTACGCCCGAAGTATATGCCCGCGGACAAGGGGGATTACTTGATGTTAGATTATCACCAAATTATGAAACTGACAAATCTATTTACATTACCTATTCTTCCACCGAAGGCGATGCCAAAGGAGGCCACACCGCGCTAATGAAAGCCACATTAAACGGTGACCAGCTGACTGATAAAAAAGTGCTTTACAAAGCAACACCAAATACGACTAAAGGTCAGCACTGGGGAAGCCGAATCGTTTTTGATGACAATGGACATATATTTTTTACTATTGGCGAACGTGGGGAGCGCAATGTGAATCCACAGGATATAACGCGTGACGGTGGTAAAGTTTATAGACTTAGTATGGATGGCAGCATCCCAAAAGACAATCCTTTTGTAGGCGAGAGCAACGCTAAGGAAGCTATCTGGTCTTATGGGCACCGCAATCCCCAAGGAATGGATATTAATCCAAAAACCGGAGATATATGGGTACATGAACACGGTCCACGCGGAGGCGATGAGATAAATTTAATTAAAAAAGGCGCCAATTATGGATGGCCAGTGATAACTTATGGTATCAATTACAGCGGTACAGAAATTACAGATCAACGCGAAAAAGAAGGTATGGAACAGCCTGTATATTATTGGCTACCATCCATCGCGCCTAGTGGAATGGCATTTGTGAAAGGTGATCAGTACCCTGACCTTTCCGGTAATCTGCTTGTAGGTTCCTTAAAATTTCAATACTTAGAAGTTGATTATCTAAAGGATGGTGCAGTCGTTAAGCGGGAAAAACTCTTGGACGGCGTAGGGCGAATACGTGATATCAATCAAGCGCCAGATGGAACTGTTTATGTAAGCGTAGAAGGTAAAGGAATCGTAAAACTAATAAAGAAATAATATGCTATATTTTTCTTACCTATTCGTAGCGTTGTCTTTTTTCATTACGCGTCAAAAAGTGTATTCTTCTCAAGATTCCATTATTAAATTTAAACGAAGCATTACACATTCTATAAAGGTTCAGGATACCACCTTACAACAAAGCATGAAACGTGGTTCTGCCATTTATAATGATTTTTGCATACAGTGCCATATGGCAGACGGGAATGGTATAGCGGGAACTTTCCCCCCACTTGCAAAAGCAGATTATCTCAACAAGCAGACCACTGCAAGTATAAAGGCTGTAAAATACGGACTACAAGGTAAAATTGTTGTAAATGGGGAAACCTATCAAGGAACAATGCCTAAACCTGGACTTTATGACGATGAAATAGCAGATATTATGAACTACATTTTAAATTCTTGGGGAAATGAGTCTGCAGAAATCATTACTGAAGAACAGGTAAGTGCAATCATCAAGGATTAGAAAACTTACAATTTTTAGGATATTTTGGTCATTTTTCAGTAAAAAATACGGATTTTATAAAAAATTATTCCTGTCATTCAAAAATAGATGGAAATCAAAATCATAGGAATGAGTGTTTTAGAGAATTTTTTTCTTTATGTCCAGAAGATTCACAAAAACTTTAATGGCTGCTCCTTTCATAAACTGTATAAATCCCTATATTTGCCATCCTAAATTTTAGTGAAATTTCACGGGTAGTAGCTTAGTCCGGTTAAAGTGCGCGTCTGGGGGGCGCGAGATCGGAGGTTCGAATCCTCTCTACCCGACAGTTATAGGGTTGTTTGACACTAAATTGCAGTTAATCTTATGGAAATCGATGATTTTAATTTATTCTGATGGCATATGATTAGCTGTAATATCATTTCAGAGGTTACCTATTCGGTTACCTGTATTATTGGCATATTTATTCTTAAATTGGTAATCAATACCAATGCCTTTCGCTGGGATTTGACTTTCGTACATCAAATCTTATATTAATTTAAAGCGAAGGTTATGCAAACTTCCACGACATTCCGTATTCCAGTTCTTTAGAGATTTCTTTCATGTTTGTTAATTAAACCAACTAATTATGAAGCTAGCGTATCTCGGAACCAATCGTTTATTTGAACTTTTTAAATGTGATCTCGGGCAACTCGGTCTTATCTTGCCTGGATTTTTCTGAGCAGTGTGGAACAAGTACGTAAACAATCCTTTAATTAAACTTTGCATAAATAATCCAAAGCGGATTCAATATGGTTTGGCCTGAATCTTGTTTCCTTTTTTGAAGTAAGGGGATAAATAATTTCGGCATTAAATATTGGATGATTTGACCAGATCGATATGTGTCAACCTGGGCACAATACTTTTTTTATCTAGGAGTGTACCCGGGTTAAGTACGGAATTGGCACCGATGCGCGATCCATCTCCGATCAGGGAACCGAATTTCGT
>Ga0314774_1000377_pt1 | contig 37530 bp, 29 predicted proteins | sample MetaGCBIA2018_FD_204515 | JGI IMG/M metagenome (GOLD analysis project Ga0314774, IMG submission 204515) | Cryopeg brine microbial communities from Beaufort Sea near Barrow, Alaska, United States - CBIA 2018 | ecosystem: Environmental > Aquatic > Marine > Coastal | place: USA: Alaska | collected... | reverse complement strand
CACCCGTCGCATAGCCGTAGAACAACAAGGCCAGAAGCATCTCTGGATGATGGGCTTTGGAGCCGCGACCGGCGTAAGCAGATTTGATGGCCGTAAGGTTGAGCTGTCCAACGACCTCAACGACAAATTGGGCAAGATGCCCTTCAGGCAACCAGTCGTCCATGGAGGGTGGAAACAGGAACAGCGTGTCGCGATCAACTTGGCGCGATCAACTTGGCGGAAGGTGTCACTCATGGCAGATATTCCTTTTAAAATGTTTTAACTGCCTGTTATTATACAGTTTTTTTGTTATTTGTCGAATAAAAACACTCGGTAGACTACGAAAAGTCCGACAGTCTGCTAGGACCAGTAATAGCCAAGTCCGGGATAAAGCAGGTTGATGGCTGCCAAAAAAACCGGTTTAAAGAGTTTACCAAAAAATTGCCAGGCGAGGATAATCCCAAGAAACATCATCGGTGTATTGCGGACAAAATCATTGTACTTCAAGGCTTGCTCATGGCTGAGAAAGAGCTGCACAATACTGCTACCATCGAGTGGCGGCACCGGGAGGAGGTTGAAAAGAAGCAACACGAGATTCAATGAGAACAGGATGCTGAGTAGCGTTGCCACCGCTGTCCAGGTTCCAGACTCGTTCATGGCGACAATGTGACTGAAATTGAAGGATTGTGGTGCGTGAAAAACGTCAAACAGAATGCCGAGGCGTATCGCCAGGGCCGCAATGAGAACCAGCAGGAGATTGGAGGCCGGGCCAGCCAGGGCCATCCAGGCGGAGCGATGCGGATAACGTCGTGCCCAGTCGGGATCATAGGGTGTACTCGCCCAACCGATCATCCAGCCGCCGAGGATATAAGAGACAATCGGAACCACAACAGTTCCAAACGGTTCCCGACGGATATGCGGTAGAGGATCGAGCGAGACCTGTCCGCCATCAAAAGCGGTACTGTCACCGAGCTTGTGTGCCGCTAAAGCGTGAGCGGCCTCATGTGCGACAATAGAAAATATAAATACGACATACCAGAATATTCCTTGGGTAAAATTTTCCAACGATCTACTCCCTCCAGATCCAATATCAGGCTGTCAGTTCTACCGTCTTAAGTTGTGACCTGTCAACACCACACCGGTCACCAATCCAATGAAAAATGGAGATGCGCTCCCCATGTAATGAAAGGCCACCCTCTCAATTGAGATGGTGGCCTTATTGTTAAACGATTTGAGTCATTAAGTATGGTGTCCTCCGGAAACGAGATTCTATTACAAACAACCATAAGTCAAGCCTGACACAGTTTTTCAGCTGACGTCATTCCCCGGACTAGGATTCATGCTCCGCCATCAGCTTTTCTCGCAACTCGTTCAGGGCCGGGCTGATGGATACCTTGTAAATGTGCGGATTGTGCAGGCGCAATGAGCCCTCGGGCAGGGACTGCAACTGTTCGCTGCAGTAGTCAGCGCAGATCGCAAGGTCCCCCCTTTCACCGATGATGATGCCCTTTTCCATGACGACATTGCGGATATCGACGTAGTGAACAGCGATCGGAATCTTCTTGTGCCGTGATGGGTTGATCGGGTCGTAAACCGTATCGTCGGCCTTGAGGGTCTCTCCCTCCCGGCTGATTACGTCCTGAATAAAGGTACCATCACCACTCACCAGGCGTAGCAGCGTCTTGTGGTCGGGCAGGGACGCCTTGGCGATGTCCGAGGTGATCTTGAGCCTCGGTTTGCCATCAAACCGGACCAGTTTATAGACCCCGCCCAAAGCGCTTCCTCCCTCGCCGCTGGCCGTCGCAAGGTTGGTCCCAACCCCATAAGTATCAACCCTGCCACCCTCATTCCGAATCGAATCGATGACGAACTCGTCCAGTTCGTTAGAGGCGACGATTCTGACGTCCGGGAAACCTGCCTGATCAAACATTCGCCGCGCTTCCCGGCTCAGATACGACAAATCCCCCGAGTCGAGCCGGACGCCGAGCAACTCATGCCCCTTTTGGCGCAGCTCCCCGGCGACCGTGATCGCGTTGGGAATACCGCTCTTCAGTGTATCGTAGGTATCGACCAGGAGAATTGTATGGTCAGGAAACACCTCGGCATAGGCGTGAAACGCCTGCAGCTCATCGCCGAAAGCCATGATCCAGCTGTGTGCATGCGTCCCTTTGACCGGGATATCGTAAACCTGGCCGGCCCACACGTTACTGGTGCTGCGCACCCCGCCAATGAACGCCGCCCGGGCAACGCTTAATGCACCGTCCGGGCCATGCGCCCGGCGCATCCCGAATTCGATCACCGTCCCATCGCCAGCCGCCTGTTGGATGCGTGCGGCCTTGGTCGCGATCAGCGTCTGGAAGTTAATGATATTGAGGAGCGCCGTCTCTGCCAGCTGGGCTTCGGCCAGATTTCCCTCCACGGTCACCAGAGGTTCGTTGCCAAACACCACCGTTCCTTCCGGCGGCGCGGTAATCTTGCAGCGGAAGCGGAAATTTCGCAGGTAGTTGAGAAATTTCGGCCGGAAAATATCGAGCCCCTTCAGGTAGGCAAGCTCCTTTTCTGTAAAGCGAAGCTGCGCCAGGTAATCCAATGCCGGCGCCAATCCGGCAAAAACGGCATAGCCGCCATGGAACGGTATCTTCCGGAAAAAAAGATCAAAACTGGCCTGTTTCTCATGCATGCCATTTTCGTAATAGCCGGCCAGCATGGTCAGCTCGTAGAGATCGGTCATTACCGCTGGATAGTGCATGGGCCCTCCTGGCGATTCTGCCGCCATTTAGCTGGCAGCGCTCTGTAGTTCGGCCGCCGTAGCAATGATCCCAATGCCGGCGTCTTTCATCTGCGTCACATCGGTGTCGAGGGTCGAGGGATCGACGCTGCGGCAGGCGGCGAGGTTGACGATCACCGCGAAGCCGGCCGCCTTAAGCTGCCGGGCGGTGGTCTTCATGCAGTAGTCGGTCGCCAGGCCGCCAACGATGACGGTTGATACCTGATGCTCGCGCAGCCACTCTATCACCCCGGTCGACTCGGTGTCGGCCAGATCATGGTAGCAAGCGCCATACGGGTGTTTCTCCGGGTCGCTCCCTTTGCCGACCACCAGATCATAGTCGCTCTCGGCCGGCAGACCGGGGATCAGCCGGTTCCCTTCGGTGCCGACCACGCAGTGTGCTGGCCACATCAGATCGAGGTTTGGATGCTCACCCGGTACCGGGGTCAGTACCTTGGCCGGGTCGTCGGTGCGCCAAGGGGCAGCGGCCGGGTGGTTGTCCTTGCTGATCAGCCGCCAGCGCGCAAATTCAGCCTGACGGTTCAGCTCGTCGGCGATCTCATCACCGCCCTGCACCGGCAGCTCATCAGGGCACAAAGGGGTAAAACCGCGCTGTGGGTCGACATCAAAGCTTGCGGTCTGCTCTTTTTCGATGCGGATCATTATCTCCTCCAGAGGCGATGGCCTTTTTCTTTATACTTTATCATACCGTCGCGATAGCGAACCGGTGCAATGTGGTTATAGCATGTTGTTTGCCCTCTACGAAATTCGATGGTAGACACCGCTTCCTTATTTCAAAAATATCTTCATCCTCTTCTTCAAACTCCCCCGATCAAGCACTCCCGTAAAATTAAAAACATCCAGAGAAAACTTACCATTTGTGGCGTGTGATCCCCAGTTCTCAGCAACCCATTTAAGATCATCTGCGCTTATGAGAGACAAGTCTGTATCTGATCCAGAAGCAGTTTTAAGCCGATAGGCATTTTCATCAGCTTTGTCTGAAATTTTTGGAGCTATCACCATGAAGCAATTTACCCTCTCAGTGGAATTTGTGATGTACCGTCTGAATTGATTGAAGTGATCATTGGGGAAATCATAAATGGTTTCTTTGCTCTTTGTATCCCACATGAACAGTTCTTTTGACTTGGGCAATTTTAAAATGCCATCAGCATGTTCACTCCCAACCATCGGCTCAAGTGTCAGTCCCAACTTCTTTTCAAAAAGGAAACGGGTCCCTTCCTCGAAAGCGGAATCCATATCTTTATCTTTGTTGATGACCTTGTTCGAGAGGAGATTTTCCCTGTCTCGCTTAGCAAGCTCAACATAATATTCGTAGTATATCTCGCGGTTATCGGCGGACCCATTACACACGACAACCCGAAGGTTATCGAAGTGCTGAATAATGTTGTCTACCCGTGTAGCTTTACTTCCACTGACATTGACGCCTGGAAGTTTTTTGCACAGTTCATACAGCTCATCATTGGAAAGCGCATTTAACGCACCGCTGGGCTGAATGTCTGCTGTCTGTATCCGTTGAATTCTTTCGTCCTTTTTACCTGAAGTTGGCAACCTATGCGCGTCGAGTATTTGCCAGAGTGCATCACTCGTGAGTTTGTCCAGCAAAAGGAGATAGGCGTCTTTGGAAAGTTCCAGTCCAACAACGAGCTTTATTCCGGGGATAATCTCTTCAGGAATCATATAGACCGAGACGCCAGAACATTGGTTGCAATAGAAAACAACTCCGCGCCTTTGCAAATCCACTAAACCATTTTTAATCTCTTTTTCGGTATGGATCTCATTTTCGGATTTAGGAAATTTATTCAGGCTGGCTTGAATCAGGTGATGATCGTTCAGCGAGAGTCCAAGATGCGTCCTCAGTTTTGAGAGAAGCCTTTTTTCATCATCGCTGATAATGTCATCTTCTAGCGCGACCTCCATTACGGTTTTATAGGTATTGACCGCATCATTGTTCTTGTATTTAAAGGCCTCAGGTTTGGCCGCTTCTTCTATAATTCTCTTTTCGTAGCTAATGATGCTGGCGATAATCGTCTGCTCGTCTAACTGGGACTGATCTGCCCCCAGTAAGGTTTCTATCAGAAAAAAAGCGAGAGCTTTTGTGTCAAACGAAACACCGGAAAATTGCAGCCGCTTGTCTATGTTGTCTGGGGTTTGAAGAATGTCGCGATCGGCGCTAATTCGCTTTCTGGATGTCGTCTCATCGGGCTTGATGGTGTCTTTCGTATAACTATCAAGAATCCTGTGAAGATTTATTTTTGACATACATTCAACAGCTTCTTCGATCCTCATACTTCCCTCCATTTAGTTAAACTTAGAACCACATCGACAATTAATATTGGTAACGGAATGCTGGGGTCAGGTGACATTTACCTCCCTGCAATCTGCCTTAAATACTCTCTTGTCGCCCGCGTATTATTTGCTACATTCCGACCCATCTTCAACCCTTCAGAGATTGCCAGTAGAACAACTACGGACCCGGCTGAAGTAACCACTATTGATGCCATGTAAAGGACGAGTTCACGAGAACTGAAAAATAGCTTTCCCCACTGGTAGAAATAGACCAGACCAAAGAATTCGACAATTGCGGTGCAAGCCGCCATGAAAAGAAAGAAGCCTGAAAGGAACTCGGTGACAGGGTAAGAATCTTTATCCAGAAGATATTGTGTGTCGTGGAAGGGGTTCAGAGAGGCGCTAATTGTCTCGTCAGCTTTTAGTCGCTTCTCGCTCAAATCCGAAATTGCCCGTTCGGCTGCCGCCTTCCGTCTGTGTTCAATTTGCTGCTCCGACACTTGACGTACTTTGGCGTGAATCACACCACATTTTGTACAGGTGTCAGACTCGCTACCGTCATCAAATCCGCACTTTAAACATTCCATGCACGATCCCATTTTTTATTATTTCAAGAACTCAAAAACAAAAAAAGCCATCCCCTGTTGAAGTGGCTGGCTTGTGATCATGTTTGAATTATTCCCCCTTGTCAGCCCGGCTATCCTCTAAAAGAACCCGTGGCTTTGCGTCATCAAGTTATCTTGATTTTGACCTTACAGAAAATACAACTTAACAGAAACTGGGAAAATAAAAAATGATTTAATAATTTCAAGCCTTTGTTGATGGTCAGGAGTTGATGACCAGGGATCCGATTTTTTAAATATCGTAAATTTCGACCATCTTCTGTTTTATGATGTAGTTTTTGACCTTTTTAGTTGGTTTTCGACCTTGATGTCGTGTATGGTGGTTTTCGACTGACTCTTTATTTGTCTGGTAGTTTTCGACCACTGTGAAAGGTTTTCGACCCATGGAACTCAATTTGGATAAACAAGGATATTTTCAGGATGACCTGATTCCTGAGAATACGCGGCTTGCCGGGTGGTCAGCGCTTGTGCAGGGGTTGAAGCTTGAGGCTCCGGTTCGCTATCCTTGCTGTGTTTCCAATAAGCACGTCAAGAACAGTCAGCGGACAGATGGTCGGTGGCGAATTTTTGATAAACGTTATGCGCCAACCACGAAGGTCGTCGATCATCTGGTCTTTGCGCTACGCCACGAAGTCATTGATTTGCTGATTCTTAAAAGAGCCTTCGACCGAATACCGGCTGAGGAATTGTGCCGATTTATCACTGCGACACCGAGTGGCGCGATGACCCGCCGTCTCTGGTTTTTCTATGAAACCCTGACCGGTCAGCGACTTGATATCGACGATGCGCCGAATGCTGCAGCGGTTAATGCGCTCGATCCTGACGCATATTTCACTGGAAAAGCACGATTATCCAGGCGGCACCGCGTGAGAGATAATCTTTTGGGGCAGGCAGGGTTTTGTCCGGTGATTCGCAAGACGGAAACACTGCAGAAATTTATTAATCTGGATCTGGCCGCACAGGCTGCAGCAACGGTCGGTAGAACAGGTGGACATCTGTTAGCCCGTGCGGCAAGTTTTATGTTGCTCGCTGACAGTCGGGCCAGTTTTGAGATCGAGGGGGAAAGGGCTCCGCAAGGGCGTCTGGAACGCTGGGGGCGTGCTGTGCTTGAGGCAGGAAAACGGCCACTCAATCAAACCGAAATTTACCGTCTGCATCGAATTTTGACCGGCGATGAACGTTTTACCAAAATCGGCTATAGAGATGATGGAGTGTTTCTGGGTGAGCGAGATCACAACAACGACCCACTTCCGGAATTTATCGGTGCACGGCAGGATGATCTCCATGACCTCATGCTCGGTTTGAATGACTGCAATAACCGCATGCGGCTGACTGGCACTGATCCGGTTATTCAGGCTGCAATTCTTGCTTTTGGGTTTGTCTATATTCATCCGCTCCAGGACGGAAACGGGCGTCTGCATCGCTGTTTAATCCATCATGTATTGGCCGAACGTAACTTTGCTCCGCCTGGAATGGTTTTTCCGGTTTCCAGTGTCATGCAGGATCGCATTGATGAGTACCGAGATCTGTTGCAAGCCCATACCGGTCCGCTTATGAACTTCATTGAATGGAAACCAACATCGGATAAGAATATTGAAGTCTTGAATGATACAGCCGACCTTTATCGTTACTTTGATTGTACGGACGTTGCGGAATTTTTATATGCATGCGTACAAAGAACAATTGAGTACGATTTGCCGAAAGAGATTGCTTATCTTCTAGCACATGATGCTGCAGAAAAAGGGATCATGGCTATTGTAGAAATGCCGGACCGATTGGCGCAAAATATGATTAATTTCGTACGGCAAAACCAAGGGGTATTATCGAAAGGGAGGCGTAAAAAAGAGTTTGCTGCCCTGACGGATGAAGAGGTTGTTGCCGTTGAGGGAGTGATTGAAGAATCCTTCAGGGAGTACGCAGGGAGTTTTGATTGAGTGAGTCCTGAGTGAAGAGTTCCGCGAAATCAGGGGCATAATTACTGCTTCGGCCATGTTTGCAGTTGACCATTTTGTTCGTCATTCCCCTCACTGAGTTTTCCTGTAAAATTATCGTGGCCAGGTTTGTCAGACATGCTTATCCCCTTTTTTAAGAAACGCTTTTGGTAATGTTCATTCCGAGGCCGAGGCCGCCAAGAGCGGTGTTGGAGATGTCGGCCCGATAAAATTTATCAAAGATTCGTTCGATCTGATCTTCGCTCATTCCGAGTCCGTAATCTTCTACACTGATTTCAATCTGGATGTTCTTTCGCTGGCAGCTAATCTGTATCTCTCCCCCTTTTGGCGAGTACTTGATGGCATTGCTGAGCAGATTGTCGATAACCTGAGTAATGCGCCCTGCATCGACCCTTAGCAAAAGATTAGGGTTGTCTGTGTTCAAGATGACCCGGTGCTGGTCTGTTTCGCGTTGGTGATTTTGGACCAACCCTTCGATCAGCCTGGAGAGCTTGGCCGGTGCTTTTTCGAGCAGGAGCGGTCGACCGCTTTTGATTTTGCAGACGTCGAGCAGGTTGTAAAAGCCGAGCTGTTCACGGATCTCCTGGATGACCTGCATATCGCTTTCGGCATCGTTAGAAAGGTAGGGACGCATATTTTCAATCACCCATCCCGGTACGCCATAGCCGGGGGGGGGGGGGGGGGGAAGTGAAGTCGATCGGGACCCATTTCCCATTTTTATAGTATTCGGTAAAGACCATTTGGCCATTTTTCATGAGTCCGGCCGCGCCGTCGGATGCTTCGGTCAACTTTAGCGCGGACTCGACCAGAGCCCGCATAACAACCGGTACTTCAAGATTTTTGTTGATCTGCTGGTTTGATAACGCCAGCGCTTCGATCTTCTGGCTTCCGATCAGTGATAATTTTTGGGATTCTTTGAGTCGAAGGGCAAAGTATTGCAGAGTGAGAAGGGCTGTCACGATGGAGGTGAACAGACCGGAGATGATAAGATATTGTTCTGTTTGGGAGAGAGGTCGGTATCAAAGAAAAGGCCATCTACAAGAGATGGCCTTTTCGTGTATGAGAGGGCTAGGGTAAGACGAAACAGCTGTGCTTACTTCGGCTTTTTTGGGGTTCGGCGATTAACGGCCGGTTTTTTTGTCCCCGGCTTGAAGCGCTTACTGTCGGCCGCTTTGCCAAATGGCTTCCGTGCGGGTCTGCTATCGCGGGCGATCTGCCCCCGCTCTACTTTTTCACCCTGGGCGACGCTGAGTTTGAGCTGTTGTCCGCAAACCCAGACCTCTTGCAGGTGCTTGAACATCTTCTCTGGCATCGATGCCGGCAGATCGACCATGCAGTGATCATCATGAATTTTTATCTGGCCGATGTCGCGGCTGCTCAGGTTCGCTTCGTTGCTGATGGCGCCGACGATATGCCGCGGTTCGACGCCGTGGGTACGTCCGACCTCGACTCGATAGCGCTGCAGTGCTTCGTCGCCACCTCGCTGTTGTGCGCGTGGTTCCCGTTCCGATCTGGAATCGCGTTCCGTAGAGAAGTTCTCAGCGGGACCCTCTTCAGGTTGCAGCGGACGTCCCTTCTGGACCAGGTAAGCGAGGGTTGCTGCGATCCGTCGATGTCCGACATCGTATTCGCTCTGGTAGCTGTCGACCAACTCTTCAAAAAATTCCAGATCTTCAGCTTCCATAGCCTCGGCGATCTGTTCCTTGAACAGGTCGATACGGCGATCGGTGATATCTTTGCGGCTCGGCAGGCTCATCGCCTTGATCGGCTGGCGGGTCGCCTGTTCGATGGCGTTGAGCATCCGGCGCTCACGCGGGGCGACAAAGAGGATCGCTTTCCCCATCTTGCCAGCGCGACCGGTCCGGCCGATGCGGTGGACGTACGCTTCTGTATCGTACGGGATATCGTAATTGACCACATGGCTGATGCGCGGCACATCGAGGCCGCGGGCGGCGACGTCGGTGGCGACAACGATATCGAGCGAGCCGGACTTGAGACGGCCGACCGTTTTCTCACGCATGATCTGGGTCATGTCACCATTGAGCGGCGCGCTGGAGAAGCCACGGGCTTCGAGTTTTTCGGCGAGCTCAACCGTGGCGGTCTTGGTCCGGACAAAGACGATCATCGCCTCGATCTCTTCGGCCTCGAGGATACGGGTCAGGGCGTCGAGCTTGTGCATCCCCTTGACCTGCCAGTAATGCTGCGAGATGGTCTCGACTGTTGAGGTTTTGGTTTTGATCCGGATCTCGAGAGGGTCCTTGAGGTGCTTACGGGCGACACGCAAAACCTCTCTCGGCATGGTCGCTGAAAAAAGAGCAGTCTGGCGCTCTGCCGGGGCAAAGGAGAGGATCTCTTCGACAGCATCGACAAAGCCCATCCGGAGCATTTCATCGGCCTCGTCGAGGACGACTGCCTTGACTTGATCGAGCTTCAGTGTGCCGCGATTCAGGTGATCCTGCACCCGGCCTGGCGTTCCGACGACGACCTGTACGCCACGCGAGAGCATGCGGAGCTGCTGCACCATATTCTGGCCGCCGTAAACCGGCAAAACCTGAAATCCGGGGATGTTGCGGGCATAGGTCTGCATCGCCTCGGCGACCTGCAGCGCCAGTTCACGGGTCGGGGTCAGGACCAGAATTTGAGGTTTTTTTAATTTCGGGTCGAGGCGGCTTAAGAGCGGCAGGGCGAAAGCGGCGGTCTTGCCAGTACCGGTTTGAGCTTGTCCAAGCAGGTCGCGTCCTTCGAGGAGAGGCGGGATGCTTTCAGCCTGGATTGGTGAGGGGGTTTCATAACCAACGTCGAGGATGACCTTCTGGAGTGCGGGAGCGAGGGCCATTTCGGCAAAGGTTGTTACGGTTTCTTCAGTCATCGGCTTGCCTGTGTCTGGATGTGCCCGGTCGTGGTGACAGCAGCGGGGCGGGGGTGCGTTAATCTTCATATATTGACAACGGCAGAACACCTGCCGCAACTAGCGAAGCTAGATAGAGTACACTGTTTGACTCTAAGTGTATATCTTTTTGGGAAATAGATAGAAATCTATTCGGAGTCAAAAAAAAGCCCGCAAAAAAGCGGGCTGGTATCGATCCTATTGAAGCATAAAAAGGTTAGTCTTTGTCCTCATTTATATCATTAAGCTTTTCAGGGTCTTTCACATCTTCTTCCACGTCTTTGACCCCCTCTTTGAAGTTGCGCAGTCCCTTACCGATGGCGCCGCCCACCTGAGGAAGCTTTCCAGCTCCAAAAATAACCAGTACCAAGATGAGGATGATGATCAGTTCTGTCGTTCCGAGTCCGAACATGTTGATTGCCTCCTGCGAGAATTTCTTAAAGTTATACAATGCTTCGATAGAAAAAACAAATAAAACGGACAGAAAGATTTACAATCTGCTGTCAGGTCGGTTAGAGTATCCCATATGTATATTTGAATATCAATATAAAGGAGATTTTTTTATATGCTTCATATTAATCAACGTCAGCGGCTGTACCAATTTTTTGCCTCACTGTTCGCAAACCCCGGGCCGGAGCTGGTACAAGCCCTTTCAGGTGGTGAAGTCGATGCTGTTGCCGATTTGCTCGGGGTTGAAGTGCCGCCCGAGGCTAAATCAAGCTTTTCGATAGAGACGCTTGCTGAATTGTATACCGGGCTTTTCGTCGCGAGAATGGGTGGTGTTCCGGCGCCGCTCTATGGTTCGGTCTACCTTGATGCCGGGCTGCTGATGGGACCTTCGACCGGCCTGGTCGCTGAAATTTACCGTAAGCAGGGGCTGGTCTTCGAAGATGCGACCGAGCCGGCTGACTTTCTGGCGACTGAACTCGAATTTCTTTATTTTCTGGTCGGTAAGGAAGAGGCCGGATTTAAACAAAGAGATTTGGTCGCCGCCAGGAGCGCCACGGCAAACCAGCTTGAATTTCTGGAAACAAGACTTCTGCCGTGGCTGGAACAATTCGTTGATCGGCTGAACAAGGTTGAAGAAAAAACCCTCTATCACTGGGGGGGTATCTCCCTCCTTGCCTTTTGTCGTCAGGAGCAGGAGTGGTTGAGTCGGCTCTCTTAAGGTGAGTATGCCTTTTTCTTGAGATGCAACAAAAAAGCGAATTCCTGTTTTGTCTCTTTTCTGACTGAAACATTGCTCCTTTTTCTTCTGAATCGTTCTCATGTTCGTTGCTCCCCACATGTTTGAAATTAACATGCTATAATATGCAGCAGTCTGGAGGTCAAAGAGATGCTGCATGAGTTTGATGCTGAACAGATGGTTGACGTTGTTGCACGTGCCGCGATCCCTGCCCTGTCAGATGGGAAGTTTGCGACGGCAGCGGTAGCAGCGCAGGAACTTGCTGAAGATCAACATGAGCGCTGGTCTGATTCAGCACATGTAGCATGCGGTCCAGGTTGTGCCCGCTGTTGCGTGGTGAATGTGTCGGTCCTGGCGCCGGAGTCTGAAGCTGTTGCCGAGTATTTGCAGCAGACTCTCTCATCGTCAGCCCTTTGTGCTCTCCGTGAAAAACTGAATACCCTCTATACTCACACCCGCTGGCTCGATGATGAAGAGCGGATCATGGCGAATCACCGATGTGCTTTTCTTGACAGTAAAGGGAGTTGTTCGGTCTACCCGGTCAGGCCACTGCTCTGCAGAAGTGTTAATTCGATAAATGCTGACGATTGCCATACTTCGATGTCGATGCTGGTGTTGGGGGAACATCACCCGATCGTCTCCTGTCTGGTGCAGAAAGAAATTTTTGAAGCGGCCTTTATCGGTTTGGCTAAGGCTCTTAAAACATGTGGTCTCGATGATCGGAGTTTTCGGCTTGCCGGATCGGTTTTTCTCCGCCTCAATGGAGACAATGATTCAATTGAAACATAACGTTTCATGGAACGTTATGTTTCAATGTTGACTGTGAATGGACCGAGAGTCACTATTCACCGCATTTAATACTATATGTATTCTCTGATACCTCCATCCGTGAAACGTAATGTTTCACTTGCTCCCTCCAGCTTTTTTCTTCCTTTCTGAGTTAACTTACTGTTTAGACGATGAATTTACTGGTGCAGAAAACTTGGCATAAATAGTGAATACGTATATATAGAATAGTTGAAATTAATTATATAATAAATAAAGTCAACAATACCGTTGCATCGAATTCGGCTCTGCCGAATAAAAAACAAGAACAGATAATAAAGGAGAGAAGTAATGAAAAAGGCCACAAAGATTCTGATTGGATTGATGATTGTCGCATTTACGGTGACTTCCGCTTTCGCAGCGATTGAAAAGCCGGACAATTACAAAAAAGGGAAATACCTCTACAAAAAAAATTGTAAGACCTGTCACGTCAAATCGGCCAGCGACAAAACGATGGGACAGTGGGAGCGGATCTACAAAAAAGGTGAGCACAGAGGTGGCGCAGAGGCTTGGGAAAAACTCGATGAAAAAGAACTGCACCAGATTTTCTTCTACCTCTATGAACATGCCAGAGATTCAGCTCAGCCGGAAACCTGCGGTTAATTTATTTGGGCCTTGATTGCAAGGCTATGTTTATCAACTTAAAAGGAGCGAACATGAAGAGACTGATTGTACTGCTACTGAGCATTCTGCTCATCCTTCCGGCTTTTGCCGGCGCGGCGACCGTTGCCGATCTGGAGAAGCAACTCGAAGAATTGAAGGCCGATATTTATGAGTTGAGTGATCGGACCGATGCGACTGAAATGCACACCGCGACCGACAAGATCAGCTGGTATGGCGATCTGCGGGTTAAGGCGGATTCTGTTCACTACAAGAATGTGACCAATGTCCAGCCTCAGATGCTTCCCAACCCTGTAACGGGCGTATACGATAGTCCTCCCAACTTAAACAATGATGGTACTTACAAACGTGAGACCAAAGATCTCAGAAATGCCATTCTCTACACCACCCGCCTGCGTCTCGGGATGAAGGCAGAGGTTTGGGACAATGTTGATTTCTCTGGCCGTCTCAATATGTACAAGAACTGGGGAGATTCGACCGGCGTCAAGGTGTTTGATTCCTGGTCTTCCTACACCATGGACGGGACCAACAGCGGCAACACCACCGGCGACTTCCTCCGGGTTGAGCGCGCCTACTTCAACTGGAAAGATATCGGTGGTTCGGATTTCTATCTCTCCATCGGTCGTCGTCCCTCGACCTACGGCCCGTCGACCCAGTATCGCGAAAATGAACTCCGTGGCGGGACACCATCTGGCCATCTGGTCAACTTCAATTTCGACGGGATCACCGCCGGCTACCATCTTAGTGCGCTGACCGGTATCGAAGGGCAGACCATCCGTTTCTGCTACGGACAAGGTTATGAGTCTGAATTCGGCAACGGCGAGCTGTTCAATGAGATCAGCGTCAAGGATACCCATCTCGGTGGTTTTAATATCGACGCTCTCAACGATGGGACCAACTTCCTGCAACTCACCTTGTTTCGTGCGCAGGATGTTACCGACGGCTTCAAAGGTGTGATGGCTATTCCGACCGGTTTCCTTCCTGCAAGCTTTCAGGCGGCGATTTTCCCCGGCTTCAACTTGACTTCTCGCGTACAGGCAACCACAAACATCGGTAGCATCAACCTGCTGGGTCTTGGCTTTTCACGTGATGAAGAGAACGGCATCAAATGGTTCGCTTCTGCCGGTATGACCCAGACCGATCCGAACGGTAAGGCAGGGCTGTTTGGTGGCCTCCTCTCTGATGCGGTAATGGCCCCGGTTTTTCATGATAATTTTACGCCTGATGATCCTACTGATGACGTCAACGTTATTGGTTTTGCTCCGACTGGAGCAGACAACGATGCAAAAAAGAGCGGCTACAGCGCCTATGTCGGCATTCAGGTTCCCGCTCCGATGGGGAAATTCGGTCTTGAGTACAACTATGGATCGAAGTTCTGGATCCCGTTCACTCAGGCTCAGGACGACGTTGTTGGCAGCAAGCTCGCCACCCGTGGTCATGTTGGCGAGGCTTACTATATCGTCGACGTGAACCCGAACATGTTTATCAAACTCGCTGGTCTCTACTATGACTATGAGTACACCGGTAGCGGCGCGCCCGTTGGCGAGCCGAAGAAGGTTGACGACGTCATCGCTGGTAAAGAGTATTCGATGCTTCCAGTCGTCGACGAAGCATACGACGCTAACATCTCGTTGACCGTCAAGTTTTAAGTAACATTTTTTAAGTGATTAACGGGGGAGAGGGAAACCTCTCCCCCATTAATTGGTTCTCATGTATCTAATTATTCAGATATTTGCAATTAAGCGATAAAGGAGAATAGCCGTGTCTCGCCTAATCGATAAAAAATTTAGCCGGCGGCGTTTTTTGGGACTCTCAACCTGCACCCTGGCCACAGCCGTGGTCGGCTCTCAGGTTAAAGTTCTGCGCGCTCTGGCCTCCAATGGCGACATTACTACCCCGGTAGCCGGAGATGATAAAAACGTCTTCACCTCCTGTGGTATGTGTGTCAATAAGTGTGGAGTGATCGCCCGGGTTAAAAACGGGGTGATCCATAAACTCGACCCGAATCCGAATTTCTTCAAAAGCCGGGCGATGCTTTGTGCCCGTGGCAATGCAGGGGTAAAGGTTATCTACGATCCGGATCGGCTGAGGTACCCGCTGATTCGGACCGGTGCTCGTGGCGAGGGGAAATTCCGTCGCGCTAGCTGGACAGAAGCGCTTGATCTCATCGCCAAGAACCTGACTGAGATTGCCGACAAGCACACCCGGGCCGGGGTGATGTTTGCCTCGACGGAAGGGACTTATCAGGATCATTTCTTTAATCAGTTGGCGGAGTGTTTCGGAACACCGAATACGGTTCGTCACCCGACCCTCTGTCTTTCCTCGAATATCCAGGGTTTTTCGGCCACCTTCGGTACCAATCCGACTCCCGATGTTTTGAACGCTGATTACATCATCATGAGTGGTGCGAATCGCTCTGAAGCGCTCATCACTCCCGATTCGATCGATCTGATCAAAGGGGACGGCGGACACCGCAAGCTGATCTATCTCGACCCCCGTTTCACCAAGACGGCAGCCAAGGCTGACAAGTGGTTCCCGATCAAACCCGGGACCGACATGGCTTTCATTCTGGCCATGATCAATGTCATCGTCAACGAAGAGCTGTACGAGCCGAGTTACGTCAAAGAGCATACGGTCGGCTTCGATAAACTGATTCCGCATATTCAGCAATACACTCCTGAGTGGGCTGAAGGGGAAACTGAAATCGCTGCGGATGCGATCCGTCGGGTCGCGCGCGAGTTTGCCATGGCAGCACCGAAATCGGTCTACTACCATGGACGTCGCTCGTCATTTATGAAAAACGATACCCAGCTGCGCCGTGCCATGGCGATTCTGAATGGAATCATCGGCAATTGGGACACCGAAGGTGGAATGATTCCAAACCGCGGTATCGAGCTGGCCAAGCACCAGTTTCTTGCTCCCTGGTATGATGATATTCCGGATCGGATCGATGCCGGCAGCGTCGCGTTCTTGTCGGAAAAAGATGGCTCATGGCCGGTGGTTCAGGATCGGGTGCTCAATTCCAATCCTTACCCGGTCAAGGGGATGATGGTCTACAAGCAGAACGTCCTCGCTTCGGTTCCGGACCGGGCGAAGAGCTTGAAGATGATGGAGCAGATGGATTTCATCTGTACCATCGACATCACCATGAGTGATACCGCCTGGTATTCCGATGTGGTGTTGCCGGAAGCGACCTACCTGGAACGACTCGACCCGATCGAATCTCTGGGTGGAATCGTGCCGATCGCTGTAATGCGCCAGCCCACTATCGAAGCGATGTTTGAGAGCAAGCCGAATCTCTGGATCATGAAAGAGTTGGCGACGCGCTTAGGTGATGAGGTTGCAGAGCAGTTCAACTTCACCATGGAGGAGTACATCCACCATCAGGTGAAGGACAATCCGAAAATTCTCAAGGATCTGCAGGAGCAAGGGGTCTATTTCGAGAAAACCAAACCGGTCTATGGCTCAACCAAAGGGAAAAAACTGAAAACGCTTAGCGGCAAGATCGAGATCTTCTCTCAGCGTTATGCGGATAAAGGTCTCGACCCGATTCCGGTCTACACCTCGCCAGAGACGATTCCGACCGGCAAGTTCCGTCTTCTGGTTGGACGCCACGCGTTCTTTACCCACGGTACGACTGCCAATAATCCCTACCTGCATGACATTATGCCGGAAAATACACTCTGGTTGAACACCACCTCCGCCGCCAGCAAGGGGTTGGAAAATGGGATGATGGTCAAGGTGAAAAGCCCGGTCGGCGAAGAGACTCTGCGTCTTGAAGTGACCGATAAAATTCGTCCGGACAGTGTCTACATGGCACACGGTTTTGGTGTTCTCTCTAAGGGATTGAGCAATATTTACGGGGTAGGTGGCTGTGATGCAGCGCTGATTGAATCCAAATATTGCCCGATTTCAGGTAATGCGGCCCTACATGAGACGATCGTCGATGTTGTTAAGGCCTGACAGGAGACTTAATTATGAAGAATAAACGTTATGCTATCGTCCTGGACACGCACCGATGCCTTGATTGCAAAGCCTGTACGGTTGCCTGCAAGGCTGAAAATGATGTCCCCCTCGGGACACAAAATTATCGGAACTGGGTCGGTCCAGAGCCTCTGCGCGGCAGCTATCCTAATCTCGGGCAGAGTTTTCATCCGAGTCAGTGCAACCAGTGTGCAAACCCGCCGTGCAACGAGGTCTGCCCCACCAGCGCAACAGGGATAAATGCGGACGGAATTGTAACAATCAATCATGACAGATGTATTGGTTGTAAATATTGTATGCTCGCTTGCCCGTACGATGCGCGTTACTACAACGCTGAAGAAGGGGTTCTCGATAAGTGCACCTTTTGTATTCAGCGAATAGCGGTAGGCAGAATCCCTGCCTGTGTTGAAACCTGCCCGACCAAGGTCAGAGCTTTTGGCGATTTGAATGATCCCAATAGTGAGGTTTCAATTCTGCTGTCCGAGAATGATCACCGGGTGCTGAAGCCGGAACTGGGTACCAAGCCGTTCCTGTTTTATTTGAATTAAGAGGAGATAAACGATGTCAATCCTTTTTGAAAAGTATGGAAATAAAGTTTGGTTTGTTCTTCTCGGCGCATGCATCATCGCAGCCGCAGTCGCATCAGCGAATGTCTTTCTGGTTGGGCATGAGCAGACCTTCAATACGTCCCGTGGTGTCCCTTGGGGAATATTGATTTCAACCTATGTATTTTTGGCCATTTCCTGCTCCGGACTCTGTATGATTTCGAGTCTCGGACATGTCTTTGGCTTTCATGAATTTGATATGATCAGCCGCCGGGCGATTCTTTTGGCGATTCTCTGTCTGTTTGGGGCGTTTGCTTCCATCGGCATGGAGTTGGAACATCCGTTCAAGATGTTTTATACGGTGCTCTCCCCCAATCTGCAATCGGCAATCTGGTGGATGGGAACCATCTACGGCATCTACCTCTGTGTTCTTATTGTTGAGTTTTATGCGTTGATGACCAATAATCATAAGATATCGAATATCACAGGTGTCGTCGGTTTGTTGTTTGCTATTGCCGCCCCATCGATGCTCGGCGCCGTGTTTGGATTGGTCCTGGCCCGCCCCTTTTGGCATGGGTCATTTCTCCCGGTCTACACGATTATTACAGCCGTTGTTTCAGGTACGGCATTGATCATTCTGGTGATGTACTTTCAACATTATGTTCGTGGTTTGGAAATGGATGACACTGATCGCCGGGTGATCAGACTTCTCGGTCGAATTTTGAGAATGGTGCTTTTCTTGCTCATTTTCTCGGTGTTTTGGAATGTGGTTATGGGGCTGTATGGAAAGCAACCCGGGAGTTACGAGCCGGTCATGGCGATGATCAGTGGTTCTTTGTCGGTTAATTTCTGGTTGGGAGAGATAATTATCGGGTTGGTGGTCCCTATGGGGCTGTTGATACGTAAGGATCGAACCCCTTTTACCACGATGCTTGCCAGTCTGTTGGCAATCGTCGGTATGTTTTTCATGCGCTATGATATGACGATCAGCGGTCAGCTTTATCCGATGCGGCAGAGGACAGACCTTGTAGGAGGTCTGTTCAGTTACACTCCTTCGGTGACTGAAATTCTGATTGTACTGGGGTGTATGGCATTTAGCGCCATGGTTTATACTCTGGTGGAAAGATATATGTCCCTCGATCTGAAGAGTGAGGACCATTCCTGAGCAGTTTCTTACTTGAAGCGACTTAATCTTGTCGCTTTTGCTCTGAACTGTTAAGAATCTCAAACTGTAGTACAGGCGGCCAACAGGCGCCTCTTTCATCCTCCAGGCGGGTCGGCGAAGTTTGCCGGCCCGTTTTTTTGCGTGACAGGTTCATATACTATTGAACGGTAAAATCAACAGGGATAAACAGGATGAAGGCTTTTGTGCGGGGCACATGTCATTCCCGAGGTGATTTTAATCTGAAAGGCTGGATCCCCGATAAAGGCATTCGGGGATGACAGGTCAAAAGTCAGAGCGTCTCTCGCAGAGCATACAGAGAAAGTCAAAAACAGGACTTTTTGAGTATAGAGCTAAATCAAAGTTTTAAACGATCTCTTCCGTCTCCTCGAGTGAACGAAGAGTAAGACTTCTTTCTAAACGACAAAATTTAACAGGGATAAATAGGATGGACAGGATGAAGGCTTTTGTGAGGGCCACATGTCATTCCCGAGGGGGTTATCGGGAATCCAGCTTTTAGAGATTCGAAGGCTGGATCCCCGATAATATTTTTTTTGTGCTGAATTGTTACCCAATCGCAAATATACAGGGTGATCAGGCGATCGTCATCAACTCCAGTTCAAAGGATAAATCCTGACCGGCGAGGGGGTGGTTGGCGTCGAGGGTGATCTGGTCGCCCTCTATCGCTGTAATCGCGACAACGATCTGTTGGCCATCCGGTGCGTCGAGTTGAAATCTTTGGCCAAGTTCCGGTGTGACATCTTCAGCGAACTGGTTCCGGTCGATATCGAAGACCATTTCTTCGTTCGGTAGCCCATACGCCTCTTCAGCCGGAATGGTGACCTTCTTGGTTTCACCGATAGCCATACCGGTGACCGCATCGTCAAACCCCTTGATCAGCTGGCCATCGCCGAGGGTGAATTCTAACGCTTCGGCTTCCCGTGTTGAATCAAACTCTGATCCGTCTGCCAGGGTTCCGGTGTAGTGAACGGTAACTTTGTTGTCTTTTTTTGCCTGTGTCATGCTCTCTCCTTGTCTCTTTTTGGTTGCAAATTAAGAGCACAATATCAGATTCGTCCTGAAAAGTGAAGCGCAGTAGAAGTCAGGTTCGATCGAGCCAGGCGAGGGCATCCTTGACGGAGCTCTGGTCAAACTTGAAGCGGAATTGTAAGAAGGCTCCCTGGGCGGTGTGATCGCTGCCGGAAAGGTCTTCATCCGAGAAGCCGGAGAAGTTGTACCCGAGGCTGACCCAGAGGTTGGTCACCGGGCTATAACCGAGAGAGGTTCCGGTGCGATAGTTGATCTGTCCATCGTCCCAATTATGTAGAGCGGCGGCATGTAGGCCGATGTCCCAGTTGCGCGTGAGATCATAACGGATCTCTATGCCAGGGGAGTCGGTGTAGCCGGAGAACTGTAGAGTGTTGATCGTCTCTTTTACATAAAATTCGGCCTGTATAGGCCTGAGTTAAAGAGGATATCCTGTCTGAGTAATCCTGGGGAAAGTGGCCTGACCAGCATTAATTGCCGATTGTGGCGATTAATTATCGTGCTCCGACTTCTCATCTTATTCTGATCTATCTGCTATAGTTTGGTTGTGATTTTCTCGGGATAAGGAGTTGATTTATGACCGATTGCGTGAATATCCAACATGAGTTGGATCGCATTGGGACACTTCTTCTGACTCTGTTTTTAATGACTCTGTTTTTAATGACTCTGTTTCTTGCTCCCCTGTCCGGCTGCGCCGGGAAGGTGTCGAGAACCGAGGAACTTCTGACAAAAGAGTATCTGACCTTGTCGAATGATGATCAGCTCCTCCACTATTACCAATTGGAAGACCAGATCGTGGCTGAGGAACGCAGTTCGACAGGTTCTTCGGTCAGTCTCGGGCTCGGGACGGGACTTTTTAGCAGCAGGAGCCACTTCGGTGGCGGTGTCGGTGTCTCGACCGGTATCGGCTCGCAAACAACTGCGACGGAGCTGCGCGACCGCCGCAACCTGGTGCGTCTGGAGTTACAGAAGCGGGGGGTTGTTCCCTAGCTCTCCTTTTCGTCGTCTGACGTTTTTTTTGCGCCGGTAGCCATGATCCCCGGTTCAACACTGCGCAGATGCAGATCGCGTTGCGGGAAGGGGATTTCGATCCCGGCGGCATGGAACTCATCGACAATAGCTATGCCGATCTGGCTGCGGACCTTGAACCGGACCATGACATCCTTAACCCAGACTCTTAAATCAAAATTAAGCGAACTGTCCCCAAAATCGGTGAAAATTGCCGAGGGGGGCGGGGTCTCAACAACCTCGGGGTGGTCATTTGCAACCTGTTCCAAAATTGAGAGAACCTGCCTCATATCCGTACCGTACTTGACCCCGACCGGGATCACGATTCGCGTGACACTGCTCGACAGGGTCCAGTTGGTCACCTTTTCGGATATCATCTGCGAGTTCGGAACAATGATTTCAGATGAATCGAGAGTTTCGACAACGGTTGAGCGCATACCGATGTTGTGGATGACCCCCCAGGTCTCTCCGACCATAATTGTATCCCCAACCTTGACCGGGCGTTCAAACAGCAGGATCAGGCCGCTGACGAAGTTGTTGACGATATCCTGCAGACCGAAGCCGATGCCGATGCCGAACGCTCCGGCCAGAATAGTGAAATTCTTCAGATCTATACCGGCCATGCTTATGGCGACCAGAAATCCGATCAGAATCAAGGCATAGTGGCTCAGTTTTTTGACCGCATCGCGAACGCCGCGATCGACACGTTTTTTGCGCAGAAGCTGTGATTCGACAAACGCCTGGATAAACCAGGAGACCATCAGGGTCAGATAAAGAACCAGGGCAACGAGCAGAATCATCTGCAGGGAGAGTCGAAATTCGCCAACGCTGAATTCGAGATCGAGAATGGTCATCCAGATGTTTTCAAACCGTTTGGCGACCCCCCAGACCTCGAAAATATAATTGATCGCTGCGACAACGATGACTATACGCAAAAGATTTTTAAATCGATGCGGTGCCTGCTTCCCGAGCAGTTTGATAAACTGTTTGGCGGAGACTTTCGGTGCCGAAAAAATATATTCGATCCCCCCTTCTCCGATACGCAGCATCATGATGGCCAGAAAAAGAAGGAGAATGGTGCCGAAGCTCGCTTCGAGAAGGTATGAGGCAAAGGTGACGTAACCGGTCAACTCGGCAAGCAGAACGATAAGGAGAAGAAGAGCCCCAAGAACCATGGAACCGACAATTTTTTTCCCTCCTTTTATGCGGATCTGGTGCCGCGCCGAGATGAACAGGGCGGGGATTCCGGCCAGACTGAATAAGAAAATGTAAAGGCGGAGATAGGGGAGGGGGATCCCCGTAATGTTGAGGATTCCGGAAAAAACGTAAAGCGCTGCCATGATATAAATGTAACGCCGCTCTATTTTTTTTTCGATCAGCGCCGTTGCGAGCCTGGCCGCTGAAAAAACTGCGAGGGCAGAGAGGGTCAGTGTCAGCCGGGGAGGGGGCGCGATATAAAACAGTTGCGGAATCGTTGCCGCAATAAGAAGAGCCGCCGCGATCGGCCGCTGAAAAACGAACCCCCATTCTTCGGCCCGGTCGGCGGTGGCGCGTTCAAGAAAACGGAAGATCCAGAAGAGGAGGAGAACCAGGCCGGCCTGAAATCCGATAATCCACCCTTGCCGGCTGACGAAGTCCCCCTGGAACTGAAAGGTTGCCTTCATCCCTTCCACCGCTTTTTTGTTGAGTGTTCTGTCGAATTGATGAAAAAAATTCCGGGTCAACAGAGGATGCGCATTGCGTTTGAAAGGATCGCGACGCAGGGTGGTCATTTCGGCGTCCAGTTTTTCTCTCAAGGCGAGGAGGCTGTCCCGAGCCTTCGAGATTCGCTGTTGAAGTTGCAAGAGTTGGGTGATGGGTCTTTCTATTTCCTGAATTGACTCTCCGATCAAGCTGTCAACCTTGCGGAAGGTCTCACGCGGAACTTTGGTGCCGGTCTCCTTTAATGATTTTTCCCATGCGTGCCAATACTCTTTCCGGGCCGACCAGACGACACGGATATCTTCAAACGCGCTCAACGGCTCGCTCACCTGCTCCAGCATGCTGCCAAAGTCATGATTCTGTAGCTCGATCTGGGTCTGGGCGAGCAGTAGTCGATTCACCGGCCATGTATCGAGTTCGCCGTAGCCCAGGACCTGATCACTGAATGTCTGCCAGTCATTGATCAGCTTTTCCGACTTTTCTGTCAGGTTGTCGATGTCGACGTTGGTGGTGATGCTTGTCGCCATCTGTGTCAGTTCGTCTTTGAGCTGCGATGCTTGCGGGACCACGTCCTGCAATCCGGGATAACTGACTGGTGCTACAGTCGGAGCGTCGGTCTCCTCTTCCGCGGCAAAACAGGGCAAGGGGGCGGCCAGCGTCAGGAAGAGAAGAAAGAGAGAAAGGATGAAAAGAGAGAGAAGCTGAGGTCCGGATCGTCGAGTTCCTCTCATCAGAACCACCTCTTACGCTTGAAGTAGGTGACCATCCCGACAAATGTGCAGATCATTACCGTCCAGACCCCCGCGTACCCCCAGCGCCATTTTAGCTCTGGCATAATCTCGAAGTTCATGCCGTAGACGCCGGCGATAAATGTCAGCGGAATGAAAATCGAGGCCATGATCGTCAGGACCTTCATGACTTCGTTCATCCGGTTGCTGACGCTCGACATATAGAGATCGAGCAGGCTGGAGACGGTGTCGCGGAAGATTTCAACCGTATCGACGACCTGAATGGTGTGATCATAGAGGTCGCGCAAAAAGACCTGGGTTGTCGGTTCAATACGGGCAGAGTCCTCTCGGCGCATCTCACCGATAACCTCCCGTAGAGGCCAGATCGATTTGCGCACCAGCAGCAGCTCGGTTTTGAACTTGTAGATCCGGCTGAGGCAATCCTGGGTCGGATTATCGATCAGATCCTGCTCCAGTAGAATAAGGCGGTCGCCGATGCTTTCGAGGATGTGAAAGTAGCTGTCGACCACCGAGTCGATCAGGGCATAGACCAGGTAGTCCGCTCCGCGGCTGCGGATCCGGCCGCTTTTTCTGTTGAGGCGTTCCCGGACTCCGGAAAAGACATCACCATGCCGCTCCTGAAAGGAGAGGACATACCCCTCGCCGAGGATGAAGCTGAACTGTTCGGAGATAACCCGCCCTTCCTCTTCGTCGAAGGAGAGCATCTTGAGAATCACCAGGGTGTAGTCATCGCGCTCTTCAAACTTTGGCCTGTGGTCGGTGTGGAGGATGTCTTCCAGAGCCAGAGAGTCGACGCCGAACCCCTGTCCAAGTTTTTCAATCAGCTCAATATCGTGTAAGCCGTAAAGGTTGATCCAGCTAACAGCGGGAGTGTTGCGAAGGGGGAGACAGTCGTCGACGGTGACTTCATCCCGGCGGGTGATATGCGACTCGTCGTAATCGATGATCGTCAGTTCGGGGTGTTCTGTTTTCTGCTCGCCGACATGGATCAGCGTTCCGGGGGCCAGTCCTATCTGTTTAGCTTTTGAACTGAACATAACATCTCCAAAAGTGCGGAAAAGAACGTGAGGGAAGACTCCGCCCGGAGTGATTCAGGTGAGTCGCGGCCAGAAATCTTCTTGACCGAGATCCGAGGTCAGTTCCTCAACTAGCTGTCCAGCCTCTGGGTCCCCTTCCAGAACGGCGATGTGAAATATAGCGTCGCCCTGATAGACCAGTGGGAGTTCGAGACGACCGAGTACGATGCCGGAGACTGGGGCCATGATGCTCCGTTCGGTATCACCATACGGGTCGGAGACGACTCCGATCAACTCCCCCTTTTTGACCTGTGAGCCGATGGCGACGCGCCGGGTGATCATGCCGCTGATCGGAGCTCGAACCCATTTTGAAGCAATGGAGTGAAAGACCGGGTGGGTTCGTTTGGAACTTTTTTCCGGGAGCATGCCGATGGCCCTCATGACTGCAATGATACCACGCAATCCGGTGCGGATCGACAATTCATCGAACCGCAACGCTTCACCCGCCTCGAACAGCAGCATCGGCATGCCGCGTTCAGCGATCGCCTCACGCAGGGAGCCGTCGCGAGTTTCCGAATGGACCATGACCGGCGCACCAAAGGCGCGCGCCAATCGTTTGGTTTCGGTGTCATCGAGCGAGGCACGGATGTGGGGAAGATTGAAGCGGTGATTGGATCCGGTATGCAGGTCGATGCCGTGGGTGCAGCGCGAGGCGATTTCGCGCATGAACAGGGAGGCGAGACGGCCTGTCAGCGAGCCTGTCTCCGTCCCCGGGAAGGTTCGGTTCAGGTCGCGGCGGTCGGGAAGGTAACGGGAATGATGGATGAAGCCGAAACTGTTGACGATCGGGATCGCGATCAGCGTACCGCGCAGACTGGTGAGCAGTTTGCGCTTGAGCAGGCGATGAATGATCTCGACGCCGTTAATCTCGTCGCCATGCAGGGCGGCCGAGACGAAGAGTGTCGGTCCCGGTCGTCGCCCGTGGATGACGTGGGCGGTCAGATCCATCTCGGTGTGGGTATAGAGTTTTGCAACCGGCAGGTCGACAGTCCGTTGTTGGCCGGGGAGGATCTCAATAGTGCCGAGGCGAAAAGGTTCCTGTTTCACCCTTTCCCCCTGGTCTTGTTTTTCCCCGGTTTCCCCTGTTTCTCGATGAACTGGATGATCGCACCGGCGATATCCTTGCCGGTTGAGTTTTCGATCCCTTGCAGTCCGGGTGATGAGTTGACTTCCATGACGACCGGTCCATGATTGGAACGGAGAATATCGACCCCGGCGATATTTAACCCCATGATCTTGGCCGAGCGGACGGCGGTCGAACGTTCTTCCGGGGTGAGCCTTGCGACTGTCGCCGAGCCGCCACGGTGGATGTTGGAACGAAACTCCCCTTCGGCTCCCTGGCGCATCATCGCTGCGACGACCTTATCGCCGATAACAAAACAGCGCAGGTCGGCCCCTTTGGCTTCCTTGATGAACTCCTGCACCAGGATCTCTGCTTTGAGGCCGCGGAACGCTTCGATGACGCTCTCGGCCGCCTTTTGGGTCTCGGCGAGAACGACGCCGATCCCCTGCGTCCCTTCCAATAATTTGACTACAAGTGGAGCGCCGCCGACCTGGTTGATCAGGTCCTGGGTGTATTGGGTCGACTGGGCAAAGCCGGTCACCGGTAGGCCGATCCCTTTGCGGGCGAGCAGTTGCAGTGAGCGGAGTTTGTCGCGCGAGCGGCTGATGGCGACCGATTCGTTGACGCTGTAGACGTTCATCATCTCGAATTGGCGGACAACGGCGGTGCCGAAAAAGGTGATCGAGGCACCGATGCGCGGAATGATCGCATCGAAGCCGGTCAACTCCTCTCCCCTGTAGTGAATCGTCGGGCGCTGGGAGGCGATGGTCATATAGCAGCGCAAGGGATCGATGACGCGCACCTCATGCTCACGCTGCTGACAGGCCTCGACCAGACGACTGGTGGAGTAGAGTTCCGGATTCCTCGATAAAATTGCAATTTTCATTCAATTCCCTTTCTATAGACACTTCGAAGCTCCCGGCCGCCGATAAAGGATGCTTTGGGGTCAACCAGAAACTGGTCGGCCAGTGCCGTACGCCCGAGCAACATGCGAAATTTCATAGTGTCGCGATTGGTTAATGTCATTTCAATCGGCCAGGTTTTTCCGAGCAGGGCAATCCCGGTTTCGATGACAAAGCGGGTTTCACGGTGCCCGCCGGAGTCTGTGATAATCCGCTCATCAACAACTTCTGCTTCACAGATCAGCTCGAGTTGCTCGTTTCTCTGCAGGGGGTGGATGCCGAAACGGACCATCTTTTGCTCACCCCGGTTAAACGGTTCTATGAAAAAGGCGTGTAAGGCTGATGTCCGCGCCCCCGTGTCAATTTTTGCCTTGATAGCCAGGATTTTAAGGTCAGGCAGTGAGAGCCACTCGCGCCAGCCGATTATTTTCATATGACTGTTGTCCAACGCCATCAGTTAGGCCTTTTTAGTCAGAGAGGGTAAGTGGCTGTTGTGTTGTGGCAAATTAAGCGGGCAACCTCGCTGCTTACCGGTCTGCAGGGTGCCACGTTGGTCGCGAGCGATGGCTGCAGACTGCTTCGTCGCATCTGTTTGCATGATCGATACATCTATCGTCTAATTTATCTCAGATATTACTGAAATTACAATATTATTTAACCATATGTCATTGAAATATAAAAGCCCCGACAGATGTCGGGGCTTTTAGGTCTGCTAAGCTGGAAACTCTACGGTTTTTCGATCGAATTGATAAAAACCTCGCGCGGTCGACTGGTCCCATCAGACGGGCCGATGATCCCTTCCTGTTCCATCTTCTCAATCATTCGGGCGGCGCGATTGTAGCCGATGCGCAGGTGACGTTGAACCATCGAGATCGAGGCCTGTTTTTTTTCAGCAATCAGGGCGAGCGCTTCGTCCCACTTTTCATCCTCTTCCAACTCATCGCTACTCCCGCCACTATCGCTCGAAGGGGGGGGGGCGAGAATGCTCTTGTCGTACTCCGGCTTCCCCTGTTTGGAGAGGAAGTCGACGACGCGCTGCACTTCGATCTCCGAGACAAAAGCGCCATGAACGCGCTGCAGGGCTCCGGTGCCGGGCGGCAGGTAGAGCATGTCGCCATTGCCGAGCAGAGATTCGGCCCCCATCGAATCAAGAATGGTGCGCGAATCAATACGTGAGAAAACCTTGAATGAAATCCGGGTCGGGAAGTTCGCCTTGATCAGGCCGGTGATAACATCGACGCTTGGCCTTTGCGTGGCGAGAATCAGGTGGATGCCTGAGGCACGTGCCATCTGGGCGAGGCGAGCAACAGACTCTTCTATCTCACGACCGGCGACCATCATCAGGTCGGCGAGTTCGTCGACGATAATGACAATGAGCGGTAGATGGCCGTGATCGAGGAGCTCCCCCTCAACCAGTTCAATCTCCGGCAATTCATCATCCGGGCCGTAGGTCGGCACAATGATCTCTTCCTGACTCTTGCTACCGGCCTTCTCCTTCTCCTTCTCCTCTTTTTCTATCCTTTTGTTGTAGCCATCGATGTTGCGAACCCCTTTGTCGGCCATCAAACTATAGCGTCGCTCCATCTCCCGTACTGCCCAGGCAAGGGCAAGGACGGCTTTCTTCGGGTTGGTCACCACCGGCAGCAGCAGGTGGGGAATTCCTTCATAGATCGAAAGTTCGAGCATTTTCGGGTCGACCATGATCAGTCGGACGTCCTTGGGGTCAGCCCGGTAGAGCAGAGAGAGGATCATGGTGTTTATCGAGACTGATTTGCCGCTACCGGTCGAGCCGGCAACGAGCAGGTGCGGCATTTTGGCCAGATCAGAGACAACGGTGTGACCAAAAATATCTTTTCCGAGTGCCATAGGGAGACGGAAACGGCTCTTCTGAAATTCGTCCGATTGAATAATTTCTTTTAAGTAGACGGTTTCACGATCCTTATTCGGGATCTCGATGCCGACAACGCCGCGCCCGGGGATTGGTGCGACAATCCTGATCGAGTGGGCGGATAACGCCATGGTCAGGTCGTCGGAAAGACCGGCAATCTTATTCACCTTAACTCCGGGTGCCGGGAGGAATTCGTACATGGTGACGACCGGGCCAGGTTTCACTTCGACAACTTCACCCTCGACACCGAAATCCTTCAGTTTTTTCTCGAGGATGCGGGCATTCATAGTCAGGGCATCTTTGTCGACCGGTTTCGGGGCGGCACCTTCGTGGTTCAATAACGAAAGGTCGGGGGTGTGGTAATCTCCAGAGACCTTGATGAAGTCAAAAGTGACCTGGGCCTCATTCCCTTCGTTTTTTGAGCGTTTTTTAGACGGTGTTTGAATTTTTAGCTGCGGTTTTGCAACCGCCGGGGTAATGAGCGGTGCGGTATCAATCCTGAGCCCCTTCTCCTTGGTTTTTTGCTCGTGCCGCACTCGACTCGATTCGCGTCGTCGTTCGAGAAACTCGGCAAACTGGGCGAGGCGCCCCTCCAGAAACAGCACCAGTGAGAAACGGGCGGTCAGCATGATTGCGACCAGAAGAAATACCAGTAGAAAAATCGTTGCACCGGCAATGTTCAGGTAGTCGGCGAGAGCCCCGCCGAGAATGGCGCCAATTGCACCACCCGGGCGTGCATGATCTTGATTAAAGAGCGAGATGTTCGTGATGTGCAGGGCAAACAGGCTGTCGAGGGTGAGGAGTAAAAGGAGAAAGGCGCCGATCTTATAGGCGCGAAATTTGATATCGCGAAATTTAAGCAGCCGCCAGGCGAACAGCAGACAGGCGAAGGGGAGAAGCAGGATCGGGAGACCGAAACCCTGGAAGAGCAGATCCGCCAGATGGGAGCCGATCATGCCGCCGTAATTTAGAACCTCCTTCGGGTGGAATGTGTTGTTGAAAGAGGGGTCGCTGCTTTCATAGGAGAAGAGGCAGATCAGCAGATAGATGCCGAGGGCCAGCCAGAAGACCCCGGAAATCTCTTTTTTGATATGTTCATGGAACAGCGGCTTTTCATTTTCTTTCATTCAAATTATCCAGTAGTTATGTCATTGAAAGGGTCAATACAATAGCTCCAACCACCCAACAGTATAGCGCAAATAGAAACAAACGTCTGCGCCGAATTATTGCCAATAGAAAATGGATGGAAAGGAGCCCTACCAGCATGGCGCAGGCTGCACCAACGGCATAAATAGGGAGTTCGCCGATGGGGACAGCCTGCAGATCTTTCAATGATAACAGGGTTGCGCCGAAGACGGCCGGCAGGGCGAGCAGGAATGAAAAGCGGGCGGCGGTTTCGCCATCGACGCCCCGTAGCAAGAGTCCAGCAATAGTCGATCCTGAGCGGGAGATGCCGGGAATAATTGCGATTCCCTGTAAGGTTCCGGTGATCAGCGCATCAGCGACCGAAATGTCAGTCCGACCTGAGCCCTTGGTTCGGTATCGCTCGCAAATAAAGAGGAGGACGCCGGTCACCAAAAGGGAGAGCCCGACCACGGTCATATTCTGAAAGAGACTCTCCGCCAAATCCTTGCCGGCCAAGCCGATGATCCCGGTCGGAATCGATCCGAGTATCAACATCCACGAGAGTCGGCGATCCTTTTTCCCTTCGTCTGTACGATTCCAGGGGGAGGTCAGCAGGGCGTTGACGTCGCGACGAAAATAGATAATGACCGCGATCATGGTGCCGAGATGCAGCAGGACATCGAACAGAATGCCGGGCTGGGAAAAACCGGAGAGATAATATTGGGCGATGGCCAGGTGCCCTGACGAGGAGACCGGCAAAAATTCTGCGGCCCCCTGGATTGCCCCGAGGGCAATGGACTGTGTGAACGTCATACAAGTATCCTTGTTACTAACTATTCAGCCAAGACTTGCAGGCTAAAGATAAGAGTTAAAGATCGATATCTCGCAGAGTCCGCAGAGAACGCTGAGAAAGGCGAACCCTCTTTTTGCCTCACGATTACTTCACGATAATAACTGATTTAAAGTCCTGAAAACGGGTTTATCCTAGTTCTAAACACGAGGATAATGTTGTCCCTTAGTTTTACGGGATAAACTGATTTTTGTAAAATTAGATTCTCTCTGTGACCTCTGTGTGCTCTAGAGAGCGCAGCGAACGGGCGAGAGGTGCTTTTAATGAACTCGTTGGCATCCTTTTTACATTGTATGAATAATCGGTAGAATCAGCGGGCGGCGATGGATGCGGTTATTGAGGAAACGACGCAGCGTTTTACGCACCTCGACCCGTACCTCTTCATGATCGGCCAGCAGGGTCGGCCCATGTTGGCTGAGCATTTCGATTATTTTTTGTCGTGCCTGGTCGAGTAAATCTTGATTTTGTTCTTCATTGACAAAACCACGCGTGAGCAATTCAGGGCCGAGTAAAACAGTCCCAAGCGTGCGATCGAGTGCCAGCAGAACGATCACCACCCCGTGATTGGCCAGATGTTGCCGGTCGCGAACTTCTATCGATCCTACGTCGCCGACCCCTTTGCCGTCCACAAAAATTCGACCGGATTCAATCGACTCCTCACAGCGGAACTCCTGGGTTGAAAAACGTAACGGGAGTCCGTTTTCAAGCACGATTGCTCGCTCCGGAGCAATCCCATTTTGTCGTGCCAAATCGGCATGTTTGGCCAGGTGTCGATACTCACCATGGATCGGTACAAAGTAGTAGGGGCGGGTGAGGTTGAGGACTTGTTGCAGTTCATCCCGGGAGGCGTGCCCTGACACATGAATCTCGCTGGTGGTTTCATAGTGAACTTCGGCACCGAGACGGTAGAGGTTGTTGATCAATTCACTGATCGCCTTTTCGTTCCCCGGGATAAATTTGGATGAGAGGATAACGGTATCACCGGTCTCAATAAAGATCTGTTTATGTTCATCGACGGCGATGCGCGACAGGGCGCTGAGCGGCTCCCCCTGACTCCCGGTTGTTAACGCCATAACCCGGTGGCGGGGGAGGTGCTGGTAGTCACGCAGGTCAACCAATAAGTTGTCGGGAATCTGCAGATAACCGAGTTGGCGGGCGATGGCGATATTGCCGAGCATGCTGCGGCCGTTGATCAACAGTTTGCGGTTGTGCTCAATCGCCGCATCGACAATCTGCTGAATACGATGAATATTCGAGGCGAAGGTGGAGATCAGAACCCGCCCCTTGCAATCAGGTAAAATCTGATTAATCGCCTCGCCCACTTCCCGTTCGGAACGGGTCCGTCCCGGCTGCTCTACATTGGTCGAATCCGATAGCAGGAGCAAAACCCCCTCATCGCCGAACTCCTGCAACCGTCTGATATCGGTCGTCTCTCCGTCGAGCGGAGTCGGGTCGAGTTTGAAATCGCCGGTGTGAACAACGAGCCCGGCTTTTGTGCGGATGGCGATACCGGCCCCATCGGTAATCGAATGGGCCGCCCGGAAAAATTCAATTGTGAATGGGGCGAGCTCAAACGGCTCGCGCAAAGTCACTCGATGGCAATCGACCTGTCGTTCAAGGCCGTGTTCGACAAGCTTTCCCGAGAGCAGGCCGAGAGTCAGGGGGGTGCCATAAATCGGCGGAAAGCCGAGGGGTTCGAGCAGATAGGGGAGGCCACCGATATGGTCTTCATGTCCATGCGTCAGGAGCAGCCCGCGGATATCGTCTTTGCGTGTCTGCAGGAAACCGGTATCCGGAAGGACCAGATCGATGCCGAGCATCCTCGCCTCGGGAAACATCAGCCCACAGTCGATGATCAGCAAGGCGTTGTCATACTCCAACGCCATCATATTCATGCCGATTTCGCCCAACCCCCCGAGGGGGATCAGTCGCATGTCGCCAGAAGACGTTTTGTCCTCGCAGCTATTCTGCATGATTGGGAAATTCAGGATGGAGAGCCGCGTCAATCGACTGTCGAACCTGGTCAGACAACGGACCACGATCCGCCGATTTGAGTCCGGCCGTTTCGATCGGAGGGAGGATCCGGATCGTAACATCGGCAGCAGTTACTGAGAGACTTCCTTGCGGAGTGATGTCACGAGTGCCGACAATAACGACCGGTACAATCGGCATGCCAGACTGAATAGCAAGAATAAAACCACCCCCTTTGAACGGGAGGAGGTTCCTATCCGGGGAACGGGTCCCTTCGGGAAAGACGATAACCGAGGTTCCATCTTTTACCCGTTGGGCTGCAGCTTTAAGTGCCACCAGCGATTTTCGGCTATCGCTACGTTCGACCGGGATGTAGCCGATTCGTTTTAAGGCCACGCCGAAGAAGGGGACATCGAATAACTCTTTTTTGGCCAGCCAGCGAAACTGTACCGGGAGGGCGGCGTAGAGGGCCGGGATGTCGAAGCTACTCGAGTGATTGGCCATGAAAACAACCGCACTATCGGTCGGAATATTCTCTTTTCCTTCAACCCGGAGTCGTCCGCCGGACAATCGCAGGCAGTTCTTCCCCCAGAAAATCGCCACGGCATGCGCCTGCTCGGCGCCTAGAAAGGAGACGAATAAAGCGACAATTGAGCCGATAAGGGTGAAAGGGTAGAATATAATGTAGAAATAAATCGTTCTGAGCATTTTTTTCTATCCATAAGGTGTTAAATCGAAACAGTCTATGGAAGATAAACTGGGGAGTCAAATCTTTTTGAGTAACTTAACGTTGAGTATCCTCTTCTCTTTTGGACTTGCTTAACCTTCGAGCTCGATACGTATCTGTCCCGCTTTCACCTGTACTCCTCCTGTGCTTGATAATTACGGATGGGCCTCTTGCAAGAGTCGTCATCCTCGTGAAAACGGGGATCCAGCTTTTTGGCATTATCTTGAAATCTCTGGATTCCCGCCTGCGCGGGAATGACGGCAAATCTTTTTTTTGCATTTTGCAAAAGGCTCAGTTGTTTAAAATAAGATGGGTTTGATTGACTAAATGCCTGAAATTCCATATCCTAACGAATTATTATTGAGATACTTTTTGAGGGATTTGGGGGAGGAGTTAATGCTCTTATTTAAGCACATGATCGGCACGCATCTGTTGGGAGCTACATCTTGACTCGCGCAATAGCCATACGAAATCCCTCTTTTCTATAAATATTGTTAGTGATGTGTATAGAAAATCGCTATTTTGTATACACATCATTTCGAAATGGAGGTGCGCATGCCACCTATTCAGCACTTAAGGGATCTGCCACCAGAGCGCTTTGAAATCGCCGCGATTCTGAAGAAGCTGACTCTGGCCAGCCGAAAATTGGCCGAACTCAAGGGGGTGGCCGCAGCTATCCCCAACCAAGCCATCCTCATCAATACACTCGGTATGCAGGAAGCCAAGGACAGCTCCGCCATCGAAAACATCGTTACTACGCACGATGAACTTTTTCAGGACGACCTTTTTTCCGAACAATTGGCTAATCCAGCAGCTAAGGAGGTACTCCGCTATCGCCAGGCTTTGCGAGTCGGTTTTGACCAGGTGCGACAGAGCGGATTGCTCACAGCCAATCACATTATTGAAATCCAGGCTGAGCTGGAACAAAACAATGCCGGGTTTCGCAAGTTGCCGGGTACTGTGCTGAAAAATGGCGCGGGTGAAACGGTCTACACTCCACCGCAACAGCCGGATGAAATTGTTGCGCTGATGCGCGACCTGGAACATTTTATCAATGCTGACCAAGTGGCATATGCCGTCGACCCACTCATCAAAATGGCGCTGATTCATCACCAGTTTGAGAGCATCCATCCGTTCTACGACGGCAATGGCCGCACCGGGCGTATACTCAATGTGCTCTATCTGGTTAAAGAAGGGTTGCTCGAAATTCCCGTGCTTTACCTCAGTCGCTACATCGTGCGTACCAAGCCGGACTATTACCGCCTGCGGCAAGCTGTGCGTGAAAACGACGAATGGGAAGCCTGGGTGCTTTACATGCTCACGGCTATAGAAGCTACTGCTGAGGATACCATCGCAACCATTCAGGCCATAAGAGTGGCATTGATGGATACTAAACACCGCATTCGTGAGCGGTATAAATTTTACAGTCAGGATTTGATCAACAATCTCTTCACCCATCCGTACACCAAGATTGAGTTCATCGAGCGTGACCTGAATGTGTCGCGCCTGACCGCCACTAAATACCTTGACGCCCTGACCGACGGCGGTTTTTTGCAAAAGCACAAAAAGGGACGTAGCAATTATTACATTAATCTCGCACTGAACGCGATTTTGACCCGCGATTCCATGAAGGAAGGCGCTTGACCACGGCCAAAGCCCTTAAACCTGCGCTCAGTGTCGAAACCTTCACCCATGATGAAGCGAAACGAAAAAACATGAATGAATGCGATGCAATTAACCGACTACCAAGCCAAATATTTTGCGCATGAGTTGACCAAGCGTTGCCCGTCCGACAGCATGGAAAAGCTTGCCGGTGTACTGGTCGATGCCCAGGTCGATCTGAACCCCCATCAGGTTGAAGCGGCGCTGTTTGCCTTTCGGTCGCCTTTTTCAAAAGGGGCGATCCTGGCGGATGAGGTTGGTCTGGGCAAGACCATCGAAGCGGGTCTGGTTCTTTCGCAGAAGTGGGCGGAACGCAAGCGCCGGATACTGATCATCACTCCGGCCAATTTGCGCAAGCAGTGGTCTCAGGAACTTCAGGAAAAGTTCTTTCTCCCGTGTCGTATAATTGAAAGCCGGTCATACAAACAGGCTGAGAAGGCTGGCGTACTGCGACCGTTCGTAGCCGACGAGATCATCCTCTGTTCATACCAGTTTGCACGAATCAAGGCCGACGAGTTGAAATCCATCAATTGGGATCTGGTGGTGATCGATGAGGCCCACCGCCTGCGTAACGTTTATAAGCCCGGCAATGTTGTCGCCCGTACCCTGCGCGATGCTCTGCACGATGCGCCAAAATTGTTGCTCACGGCAACACCTCTGCAAAACTCGCTGCTCGAACTCTTCGGTCTGGTCAGTATTATCGACGACCGGGTGTTCGGTGATCTCACCAGCTTCCGCGATCAGTTCGCCCGTCTCGACGACTTCAGTTTCGATAGCCTTAAGGCTCGACTTCAAACGATCTGCCATCGCACCCTGCGCCGTCAGGTCACCTCCTATATCAAATACACCCAGCGGCTACCGTTAGTGCAGCCATTTACTCCGGGGGAGAGTGAAGACCGCCTCTACCATCTTGTCTCCGATTATTTACAACGGGAGAATCTTCAGGCGCTCCCCTCCAGTCAACGTTCTCTGATGACGCTGGTTCTGCGCAAGCTCCTCGCATCCTCGACCTTCGCCATCGCCGGGGCGCTTGATACGATTGCCCGCAGACTCAAGGATAAGCTCGGCGACATTCGGGAGGAGGAGTCGCTCGAAGATGGACTGGATCAGGATTTTGAAGCGCTCGATGAACTCGAAGAAGAGTGGGCGGATGATGAAGATAGCAATGGTTTAAGCGTTTCGGACCGGGTTGCTATTCAACGGGAGCTGGTAGATCTGGAGTCTTTTCGCGACCTGGCCCTGTCGATCACCCATAATGCTAAAGGTGAGGCGCTACTGACCGCTTTGGAGGTCGCTTTCGCTCAAGCCGACATCCTGGGCGCTGAACGCAAGGCGATCATCTTCACTGAATCCCGTCGCACTCAGGATTATCTGCTGAACGTTTTGGCTGACAGCCCTTTTAGTGAAGGGATCGTGCTGTTCAACGGTTCCAATTCCGATGAGCGCTCAAAACGCATTTACAGTGAGTGGCTGGTACAGCATGAAGGTTCTGACCGCATCACCGGATCGCGTCCGGTCGATATACGTTCGGCACTGGTCGATTACTTTCGCGAGCAAGGGCAGATCATGATCGCCACCGAAGCCGGAGCCGAGGGGATCAACCTTCAGTTTTGCTCACTGGTGGTCAATTACGATCTCCCCTGGAACCCGCAGCGAATTGAGCAACGCATCGGTCGCTGTCATCGTTATGGGCAGAAGCACGACGTGGTTGTGGTCAACTTTCTCAACCAGAACAATGCCGCTGATCAACGGGTCTTTCAGTTGCTCGCGGAGAAATTCACCCTGTTCGAAGGCGTCTTCGGGGCGAGTGATGAGGTGTTGGGTTCCATTGAGTCAGGGGTTGATTTCGAAAAACGGATTGCCAAGATCTATCAGAGTTGTCGGACTCAAGAAGAGATCGATGCCAGCTTCGATCAGTTGCAGTCGGAACTCTCGGTACAGATTGATCAGGCGATGACCCGGACCCGGCAGCAGCTTCTGGAAAATTTCGATGAAACGGTCCATGAAAAACTGCGCGTCAATCTGCGTAACAGTCAAGACTACCTAAACCGTTACGAGCAGATGTTGATCTCTCTGACCCAGCACGAGTTGGGTGATCATGCTCAGTTTGTCGATGGCTCTTCTTTTACTCTAACGAGCAACCCCTATGGATCTGAGGCTGAGATCCCCCTCGGTCGTTACGAACTGCCACGGCGCACCGGTGAGGCGCACTACTACCGTCTTGGCCACCCGCTGGCCGTGCATGTGCTGGAGACAGCCAAAGGCCGTGAACTGCCATTTGCCGAGGTTGTCTTTGATTACACCGGTCACGCGGCACAGATCTCGATGCTTGATCCTTTGGTCGTCAAGCGCGGCTCACTGGTTGCATCATTGCTGACGGTCGAATCGCTCGGTCAGGCGGAAGACTATTTGTTAGTCACCGCCGCGACCGATGACGGGACGCTTCTCGATGAAGAGCAGGCCAGTCGATTGCTGACGGTCTCGGGTCGCGTGGTCGATCAACAGTCGTCTGTTGCTGAGAGCGGCGTGCTTGATTACGCTATCGAGAGCAGGAAAAACGGCATCCTTCGGCAGGTCTCCGAACGTAATGCGGCTTTTTTTGAGGCTGAGGCAAACAAGATCGACGGTTGGGCCGATGATCTCAAGGTTGGTCTGGAGCGGGAGATCAAGGAGTTTGACCGACAGATTAAAGACTCTCGTCGGGCAGCGGTAGCAGCGTTGACGTTGGAAGAGAAGCTTGAAATGCAAAAACTGATTCGTAGTTTTGAGGGGCATCGCAATACCAAGCGACGGGCGCTTTTTGGTTTGCCCAGCGTAGCTGGCAAACCCGGCTCGTTGAAAGATACGGGCGTCACCCCGATCAGGGGGAAGACAATCCGAATCGCAAGGGCGTTGCTGGCAACGGCAGGGTCTGAAGGAAGCG
>Ga0314774_1000376_pt1 | contig 37572 bp, 34 predicted proteins | sample MetaGCBIA2018_FD_204515 | JGI IMG/M metagenome (GOLD analysis project Ga0314774, IMG submission 204515) | Cryopeg brine microbial communities from Beaufort Sea near Barrow, Alaska, United States - CBIA 2018 | ecosystem: Environmental > Aquatic > Marine > Coastal | place: USA: Alaska | collected... | reverse complement strand
GAGGTGTTTGACATTCATAATAATTTTCATCCTTTCATCATGAACGTTTTCTGGCCTTTTGTTCAGACTCATTTCATGTTAGAAACACGATGGTCTCTTCAGACTCATTTCGTATTGGAAGAGGCTGACGGTTACACTCTGGGAATGAGAGAGTTCACTAACTGAAATTCTATTAAATTAACGTCTCAGAAGGGTATGAAAATGAGTATGAAGATTCTAGTGCCAGACGATGATGTAATTGTCAGCATTCTTGAAAACTCTTTTCTCTACCGCTCCGGGTTCTCCTTTTTAACCGCTAAATCAGGGGATGAACTGATCCGTCAGATTGAGGAACACGATCCGGTCCTCGTTGTTCTCGATATCGCGCAAGCAGGTTTACGTAGCGAAGAGTGCTGCAAAAAGATCAAAGCATGCCCGGTCTTGCGCAAAACGCCGGTCATCATGATCGTCCCTAAAGAGATCCGCGACAACAACAATCAGTGCCAGGAGATGAGTTGTGAAGCGGTGATCGGCCGACCGGTCGATCCGCAGCGATTCCTTGCCACCGCCAGTCACCTTCTTGGCATTTTTGATCGTGCAGCACCTCGAATCGAAACCTTGCTGGTTGTCTCGTGTGGAGCCGATCTCGACGAACTGCATGAGTCCTGGATCCGCAACATCAATAACGGTGGCTGTTTTCTCGAAACCACTGAACTCCTACCGATCGACTATCGGATTAATATCCAGTTTTCCCCGGAAGGGAACGACGACCTGATCAACTGCCGGGGCCGGGTTGCCTGGGTCAACCATCCTGAATGGATCAAGTGCGAACAACTTCCAGCCGGAATGGGTGTTCAGTTCATTGATTTAGATGAAAAAACCGCGACGCGGATACAGGAATATATTACCAAACATGTCACCATCAACACCAAAGACAAAGAGACCGGTTAAGGCTTGACGATGGTTTGACCTTACAACCCCGGATTTTTTTGTCCGGGGTTTATTTTTTTCAACTGATTAAGACGCACAGAGTAGAGGCTACCCTATGAAAAGGGGAATTCATCACCCCGACCCGCCAGCCGGAAAAAGCCCGGAGAGTCTGCGCCGAAAAATCCACGAAGTCATTTTTGAGGCCGACACCCCGGCCGGAAAAACCTTCGACATCATCCTGATTGTCAGCATCCTGTCGAGCGTTGCAATCGTGATGTTCGACAGCATTCAGGCGGTGAGTGACTCTTATGGCGACTTGCTCTACGTCGCCGAATGGTTCTTCACCCTGCTGTTTACTATCGAATATCTCCTGCGCCTCTACTGCGTAAGGCGCCCGATTAAATACGCCACCAGTTTCTTCGGCATCGTCGATCTCCTCGGCACTATCCCGACCTATATCAGCCTGCTCCTCCCGGGCAGCCGTTTCTTGCTCGTCATCCGGCTCCTGCGTGTCCTGCGGGTTTTCCGTATTCTGAAGCTGGCGACCTACGTCACTGAAATCGAGTCGCTCAGGCGTTCCCTGAAGGCGAGCTCCCGCAAGATCATGGTTTTTCTGTTTGCGATCATCACAATTCAAGTGATTGTTGGCTCGGCCATGTATCTCATCGAAGGGGCGGAACACGGCTTTACCAGCATCCCGCGTGGCATCTACTGGGCAATCGTCACCATGACCACGGTCGGTTATGGTGATATCTCCCCCCAGACCGATCTGGGACAGGTTTTGGCGTCGCTGGTCATGATCCTCGGCTACAGCATCCTCGCTGTCCCGACCGGCATCGTCACTGCCGAGATGACTCGCACCGCACTCCGGATTTCGACCCAATCCTGCCCGGAGTGTAGCGCCAGTGGTCACGAACCAGATGCCAAACATTGCAAATACTGCGGAAGCGCCCTCTGATAATCCTTTAAAAATTTCATATCGTACAATTCAGATAATGACTCAAGACATTCATTTCGGCAAAATTTTAAACGAAATCAAAATGACACAAAACTAAAAAGCTCAGAGCAGCAACCCTGGCACTACCCATGCCAATCATTTATAGGTTGCAATTTTAACGATTGACCTATATATTAATCTGTTCATTGTCAAGAGCATAATTAACCTTTGTTGCACAACAAAAAAGGCTTGTTTTTTGTGCATATTAAAAACAGCCTATTGACACGAGGAGAAAAAAACATGACACCAGCAATTGACGAAAAAGTTGCACCGATTTTCCAGGATATTCTTGATCGTAATCCCGGTGAGCTTGAATTCCACCAGGCAGCCAGAGAGGTTATTGAATCACTCGGCCCTGTCCTGGTGAAACACCCTGAATTTGCCGACCATAAGATCATTGAACGGATCTGCGAACCGGAACGTCAGATCATCTTTCGTGTGCCGTGGGTTGATGACAATGGAGACGTTCAAATCAACCGCGGCTTCCGGGTCGAATTCAACAGCTCGCTTGGTCCCTACAAAGGCGGCCTTCGTTTTCACCCCTCGGTTAACCTCGGCATCATCAAGTTTCTCGGTTTTGAACAGATCTTCAAAAACGCCCTGACCGGCCTCCCGATCGGTGGCGGCAAGGGAGGCTCTGACTTCGACCCCAAAAAGAAATCAGAAGGGGAAGTGATGCGCTTCTGTCAGAGCTTCATGACCGAACTCTACCGTCACATCGGTGAACACACTGACGTTCCGGCGGGTGATATCGGCGTTGGTGGCCGCGAAATTGGCTACATGTTCGGGCAGTACAAGCGGATTACCAACCGCTGGGAAGCGGGCGTACTGACCGGCAAAGGTCTCGACTGGGGGGGCTCTCTGGCGCGAACTGAAGCGACCGGCTTCGGTGCAACCTTCTTCGTTGACGAGATGCTCAAGGTTCGCAATGACAGCTTCGAGGGCAAAACCTGTGTCGTTTCCGGCTCAGGCAATGTTGCGATCTACACCATAGAAAAGATTCATCAACTGGATGGGAAGGTCGTTGCCTGCTCTGATTCCGGCGGTTATATCTACGATGAAAAAGGGATCGACCTCAAGTTGGTCAAGCAGATCAAAGAGATCGAGCGCCGTCGGATCAGCCACTACACTGAGGTTCACAAACACGCAAAATATATCGCCAAGGGGAATATCTGGGAAGTTCCCTGCCAGGTTGCCATGCCTTCGGCAACCCAGAATGAAATCAACGGCAAAGATGCACTCATGCTTGTGAAGAACGGCTGCATTGCGGTCGGCGAAGGTGCCAACATGCCGACCACCCCCAAAGGGGTTAAGGTGTTCCTTGATGCCGAAATTGCCTACGGCCCAGGCAAGGCCGCCAATGCTGGTGGTGTCGCGACCAGCGCGCTGGAGATGCAGCAGAATGCTCGCCGCGATTCGTGGACTTTTAAACACACCGAAAACCGTCTGCGTGAGATCATGCAGACCATTCACACGAACTGCTACGAAACGGCCGAAGAATTCGGTACGCCCGGCAACTATGTCAACGGCGCCAACTGCGCCGGTTTCATCAAGGTCGCCAAGGCGATGGTCGCATTCGGCGTTATTTAAGACTCCATAACAGACAGCAGCACCGGCCTGTGGATAACAATCCACAGGCCGGTCGTTTTTTTATCAAGTGACACCCTTTCTCCAAGCCGTCGATTTCGCCAACGGCCCCTCGATGTTCCGATTAAAAAAAGGTAACTATTCAGCACTTCTATTACGGCATGCGGTCTACAGCTATTACCTACGTCCAACGTTGTTACTTAACTTCCCTCCGGCAACAGCAGCAGCCCACATGCTGTGTGAATTGAGTAGGGTGCAGAATAATTACCAAAAAAGAATACTAAAAAAGTTACAAACCCGGACAACCTAATCAGCATTTTTTTAAATTTTCCTGACAACCGCTGAATTCCCGCCTGCGCGGGAATGACGGCAATTAGATCGTCTGTATTTTTGCAAGAGATTCTAAAACACAAAATACAATCAAGAAGATTACAATCTCACCTCAAACCACATTCTGCACCTCTTCGGCCAGACATCAACAGACTCGCGAAAAACAACCAGCAACAGCATCCGCATAGCGTTTCTCCTACAGAACGGTTTCGTCACTCTTGGGCACCGTTGGCGTTGACAGTTTCTCTAACAGTTGCTCTATGGGGAGCGATGCAAAATCGACACTCAATCGCTCTTTCGACGATGTCAACCTGAACCCACGTTCGAGGATCGCCGCTTCAATACCGGGCATATGCAAGGCTCCCCAGGGGATCACAATGGTATCATAGAGTGGCAAGACCCGATCGAGCCAGGAGATAACCACCGCGTTGCGGGATTGCAATAGATCGGCCATGAGAGCTTCAGTGGTCTCCGGGGTGACGTGCTCCCTGGCCCAGGCATCGTAGGCCTGCAACCCTTCCGGCAACGATTCGTTATTAAAAAGGTGCTTGCCGAGCATATTGATAAATTCAAGCGTCGACGGGGAAAAGCGATTCAAGTCGGAATCGGCCCGGATAATGTGCGGCTCCAAAGTCTCAAAATCTGCAGGGCCAAGCTGTGTCAGCTCGGCCTCATCGACCAACCGCCCTGCAATTTTCATTTCAGATTGGGAAGTCAAACCGAGCGTCTCGGCCACTTCATCGTAGCCGAACTGCGCGGTGAGCAGACCATCCTGATCTGTCACCCCCTCAGCCAAAATGACCGTTTTGCCGGAAGAGACTGAATCGGCCAGATCGTGATAAAAACCTTTATCCCCAATATGAATCATACCGGCCAGACGGATGTTTTTCCCGGAGCGACTGTAGACTCTTTCTTCCATGTGCAGGCCATCGCTGCCGATACGCATGAATCCGGCGGTCCCCTGATCGGCATATTGGGCCATGACCGAAACGAAGATAAAGCCGACAATCAGCGGTAAGAGAGCAAGGTGCAACAGGAAGAACACCAAAGTATTACGTAGACCAAAAAAATCGGGAAGGAACCTTGCTGCAGGGAGCAGGCGATTAGAACCGGCGGTTCCGGCATAGAGAATGAAAGGGAGCAGACCGAGCAGCAGCTGGATCGTGGCTGAGAGAAGACCGAAAGAACCGGCGGTGCTGGCGACAGGCCATCCCCCCAATCCCAGCCAGAGGATGAAGAGCGTCTGCGGGATGATAATCCCTTTGGGGAGCCGTCGGTCGATACCGAGACTGGCATAGAGCGGGAGAGCGAAAAGGAGGGCCGCGACCGCGATCAGATTGCGGACCCCGCTGGAGGGTGATGTCTGGAGAAAAACGGCGGAGAGTTCATGCAGAAAGGAGACAACCCCGTCTGCCAGGTAGAGCGTAAAAAACAGGTTGGCAAACTTGCGCATGCAAAGTGTCCCTCTTCCGGCTCAACCGGACAGAATAAATGAATAACTCCGCCGCAAGTAGCGGGGTATCAACAACCTAAAGCCTTTGTGTAACGATTCAACGCATCGAAAGAAAGGTTGTCATTCCCGAGGGTTTAATCGGGAATCCAGCTTTAGAACCATGGATCCCCGATAGAATCCTTCGGGGACGACAGATTGTTTCCACGATATTAATAGTGCTAGTCACGCCGCAAACAGTGGGGGATTAGACCCGCGCTACGCAATAAGGTTAGACCGTTGACACTCGCAGCACCGCTGCAACCAGCTCTTTAATATCGGCCGGTGTCGTCTGCCAGGAACACATCAGGCGCGCTTCGCCGGTCCCGATAAAGGTATAGAAATGCCAGCCGTCAGCCTTAAGCCGATCGAGCCAAATTTGCGGCATACGGATAAAGACCGCATTCGCCTCAACCGGATGAACAATCTTGACATCCTGAATCGTACCGAGCTCTGCCGCCAACTCTCTAGCCATCGCGTTGGCATGCGAAGCCCGTTTAAGCAGGGCATTTTCGGCCAACATGCCGTACCAGGGTGCGGAGAGAAAGCGCATCTTGCTGGCGAGCTGCCCCGCCTGCTTGCAGCGATAATCAAACTCCTCGGCCAGCGCTGTATTGAAGAAGACGACCGCCTCGCCGAGCGCCATACCGCTCTTGGCACCACCGAAAGTGAGGACATCAACTCCGGCTTGCCAGGTGATCTCTTTCGGCGTCACCCCGAGGCTAGCGACCGCGTTGGAGAAACGTGCGCCATCCATATGGAGTTTCATATCGTGCCGGAGAACAGCATCCCGAATCGTGCATAGCTCGTCCGGCGTGTAGACGGTTCCGAGTTCGGTCGCCTGGGTCAAAGAGAGGACCTTCGGTTTCGGAAAGTGGATATCGGTGCGGCGCGTCACAACGTTATCGATCGCTTCAGGGTCGACCTTGCCGTTTGCACCCGGAACCAGCAACACCTTGGTCCCGTTGGAAAAAAACTCCGGGGCGCCGCATTCATCGGTCTCGATATGCGCGAGTTCATGACAGATAATACTGTGATAGGAACGACAGAGAGCCGACAATGCCAGGGAGTTGGCTGCGGTGCCATTGAAGACAAAGAAGACCTGACAATCAGTCTCAAAGAAATCGCGCAGGCTATTGCAGGCGCGTGCGGTCCAGACGTCATCGCCATAGGCGTTGGCGTAACCGATGTTTGCCTCCTGCATCGCCTCCCAGGCTTCCGGACAGATGCCGGAGTAGTTATCACTGGCAAACTGATTTTTCGAGCCGTGCCGATTCTCCGTCGGTTCCATATAACCCCTCTATTCAGTTTTTTCCGGTGTCGTCAACCGTTCCAATTCAGCAAGATCAGCCCCTTGAATATTTTCGCCATTAATCCAAAATTGTGGTGTGCTGCTGACGCCGATCTGCTGAGTCAGCCGCAGATGATCTTCGAGAAGTCTATTGTCTTCAAATTCGGGAAGAGGCGCCGTGTCGAATTTGCCGGCCATCACATCATGATAGGCCGCGGCCTGATCCTTGGAAGAGAGGACAAACGCCGATTTTTGCGCGGCATCCGGGTGAATCTCCATCAACGGATAGAAGAAGACATAACGGGTCACCTGCTCGTCTTTACCCTCAAAAAATTGACTCGCCTTGCGACAATACGGGCAATCGGGATCGGTCACTTCGACCACTTTTATAGGACCGGTGCCAATCTTGATCGCTTTGTCGAGCGGCAGCTCTTCGACCAGACGAATCTGGGTCAGATTGAGCCCCTCTTTGTCGACCAGAGCGCCAAACATCAGATGTGAGGTCTCGGGGAAATAGTACAAAATACGTCCGGCAGCGACCACCTCGTACATATTTGCAATCGGTGTCGGATTGAGTTGCGTATCCGCCAGATTTGGAAAATCATTGAGAAATTTCATTTTAATCGGGTCAGGTTGTTCGACAACCATGGCTGACTCTGTCGACTCAGCGGCAATGACCGGGACAGCGAGCGCAACAACAAGAGAGATCAGCATCAGACTTTTCAATATGAGTTTCATAATATGATCCTTTAAGGGTATAAGATAATTTGCTTATCTACTTCGCTCCACCAAAGAGCTATTGGATAAGGTCATAGTCAGTTTCACGCCCGTTCGCGTTGCTCACTCACGCAAAGGCGCAAAGTAAATCTTAGATTATAGGGTTAACCTTGGCGTCTTTGCGGCTTTGCGTGAGACAAGGTTTTGATTTCGACCGTAAGTTAATTGATTGCCCCCGAGTTGAAACGATTTCGGATTTTGCAATCAGAGCTCAGGTTGAGTCAAATGGATAACCAGATAAGATAAATATAGCACAGCCGCGAGAGCATCCCATTGCAGAGATTACGATGCAAGGCGTAAAAGCGCCCTTGTCATTGTGCATTCGGGTAGTCGACCGTCTGACCCGTTGCCGTGCGCAATCTTACGATCGGACCGAGAGAGAGTATCGAATCAGGGGTGAGGGCAATCTTGCCGAGCCCACCGGGCGCATCGATCACATAATGCGGCATCGCCAGACCAGAAACGGTGCGGCGCAGATCAGCCATCAACCGTAGACCGTGTTCGACCGGAACCCTGAAGTGACCGGTACCGTGCACCGGGTCCATCTGATGGAGATAATAAGGACGAACGCGGCAATGCAACAGCTGCGTAAAGAGGGTCGACAGCGTCGGCAGATCATCATTGACCCCTTTAAGGAGGACACTTTGATTAGCCAGCGGAACTCCGGCTTCAGACAAAAGCTGACAGGCGTGACGGGCTTCGTCAGTCAGCTCGTCCGGATGGTTAAAATGTGTGGTGAGATAGAGCGGTTGAAAACGCCCGAGCAGCTCTACCAACTGCGGAGTGATCCGCTCTGGCATGATCGCCGGGATCCGGGTTGCGATACGCAACAAGGTCACATGCTCGACCTGCTGCAACCGCTGCAGAATCTCTTTGAGCAAGCTATCAGCCAGAGTCAGCGGATCCCCTCCGGAGATGATCACCTCATTGATCTCTGGCTGACCGGCGATATAAGCGATACCGTCGAGCACCTCACCGAAAGTGAGATTTTTATCGCGCTTCCCGACCTGCCGTTTGCGGGTACAAAACCGACAGTAGGCCGCACAGCTGTTGGCCGCCAACAGCAGCGCCCGGCTTGGATAACGATGGACCACAGCCGGCACCGGCGCCAGGCGCTTCTCATCGAGGGGGTCTTCAGGAAGAGAGTCCGGAGACAACTCCGCTCCGTCAGGCAGAAACTGACGCCGGAGCGGTTCAGCCGCTGTCGTCAGCAACCGCCTTAGATAAGGGGTAATGCGGGCCGGATAAGATTCCGTTATCTCTGCAGTTTGCTCCGGGTCGAGACCGAAAGCTGCGGCCAACTCGGCTGCAGCTGATTCGCTTGCCTGTAATTCTTGTTTCCACGCGTCCATAAATCAGTCGTTTCCGGATTCGTCAGCCGACGATGGGGAGTAGTGATTGCGAAGATGGAAAATAAAATGGGCCATGGTGAGCAGAAGCAGATTGCGGACGATCGCCTGCAACGGTGTACTGCTATCGTGTGGGCCGAAACAACCACAGTCGATATCTATCCCGCGGATCAGCAGTGAAGAGAGCAGGACCAGAAATGTGCCACAGAGACCGGCAACAACCAGAGCTGAAGCCCGGACCAGACGATTGAAAATGAGATGGAGTCCGACGATCAACTCGATATAGGGTAAAACCGCAGCAACAATAAAATTCGATTGATAGGGGAGCAGCTTATAGGCCGCCACCTGCCCGGCAAACGCTTCGAGATCCAGCCCTTTTAGGAGACCGGCATAGACAAATACAGAACCGAGCAGCAGACGGCAAAGATGCCAGGAATAGTAACCGCGGGGCTTCATGGGAGATCCGTTTCGATCGGCTTGCCGGCATCACGCCACTGGGGGTACCCCCCCTCAAAAACGCCGACATCCTGATACCCCTCGGCCAAAAGGAGGAGGGACAGATCAAAAGAATCTGGACAGCCGTAGCCACTGCAATAAATAATCATCGACTCGTCTTTTGCCACCCGCGCCTTAAAGGAATCAAGCAGGCCATCGACTTCAGCATAGGGGAGCGACACGGCCCCGGGAAGATGCCCCTCGGCGTAGAGTTCGGGGATCCGGGCATCAATCCGCAACGTTTTCCCTTGCAGCTGTTCCACCTCTTCCAAGACGACGGTTCGTGGCGACCGGGGCGCAACGGTTGCAGAGACAATCCGCTCACCTTTTGGAGCTCCCTCTTTCATAATCTTCATCAGCATCGGGAAATTAAACATCAACCCGACCCCGATACCAAAACAGACGATGACGACCGACTGCAAAAGAACCTGGCGCAGGTTACTGTAATCAAAATGGAGCGGGCTCATTCGTCCGGTGACTCTTCGGATGTCGGGGCGAGATTCTGCATCATCTCGCTTAAGGTTCTATTCTGCCGTTCCAGCTCATTGAGCCTTTTATGGCAAAGAGCAACTTCGTCGCTCAACTCTTCAATAATCTTTTCCTGACCCATATAGCGTAGTTCCAGCTCGTTCAGGCGTTTTTCATCTCGATTCATAATGACCTCCAAAAAGCGCATGCTATCAGAAGGGGAAACACCCCGCAAGCAGATCGAACAAAATGCACTGATTTGCTGCTTGCAAACATCGGGACGCATGGTACTCTTTGAACGCTTCTGAAACAATCTGCTGATTCTGGATGAGCTGTCCGAAAAAAACCCCGACACAATTATTATTAAAGGAGTCTCTCATGGCAAAGATTTTTGAAGTTTACAGGTGTGACATCTGCGGAAACATCGTAGAATCCGTCCAGACCGGCGGTGGCGTTCTCGTCTGCTGCGGGCAGAATATGGTTCTATTGGCAGAAAACAGTGTCGATGCCGCAACTGAAAAACATGTGCCGGTCATTGAGCGCGGCAATGGTACCGTCACTGTTACGGTTGGGAGCGTTCCCCATCCGATGGAAGATGCGCACTATATCCAATGGATTGAACTGTTGGCCGATGGCAAATCATACACCCAGTTTCTCAAGCCTGGCGACGCTCCAAAAGCGATCTTCCAGGTAGAGGCCAAGGAGATCACGGTGCGGGAATACTGCAACCTGCATGGTCACTGGAAAGCTCAAAGCTGATGGCGTCGCAAAAACTCGCCAACTTCGGCGTTGCTGCAATCGTCTCGCTGCTTCGACGTACGTAAGTAGCCTCATTGCTTGACAATTGCGCGCCTTGCATTTGACGCTTTTTGCTTAGCCAGCCAATTTGATGCTTTTAGCGAAAACATCAAGGTTGATGGCGTCGTAAAAAATTAGAAAAGTAAAAAGGGGCGGCTTAATTTCCGCCCCTTTTTTACGCCTACTGCATAATATATTTCATCAGGAGCAATTCCTTTGTTATAATGATTACGGCAACTTTGAGCCGATCTGCTGCTTCAGAACTTTGACAGCATAGGATTCAGATATGGCATTTTTTGACAAAATCGGCCACAGACTCGCTCGTTACCTCTCCAAACCGAGGGAATCCGCCGTGCTATCGACCTGTCGCCAGGGTGACCTGGCCGCAATTTTGAAGCCGGGGGACGTTCTGCTGATCGAAGGGAACAGCACCTTCAGCGTTGCCGTCAAATACCTCACCCAGTCGAGCTGGTCGCATGCAACCCTCTACCTTGGTGCTGCGCTCGCCCCGGCCAAAAACGGAGAAGAACCGTTAAACCTGCTCGACGTCGACGTGAATGAGGGGGTGAGAGCAGTTCCGTTGAGTCGTTATGCCGACTACCACACCCGGATCTGCCGCCCGGTCGGCTTGTCAAACAAAGAGATCAAGCAGGTTATCAATTATACCCTCACCCGCCTCGGTCAGCAGTACGACCTTAAAAACATCTTTGACCTCGCCCGCTATCTGATCCCGACCCCGATGATCCCGATTCGCTGGCGCCGACGCCTGTTGACCCTGGGGAGTGGTGATCCAACCCGTGCCATCTGCTCGTCACTCATTGCTCAGGCCTTCCAGTCGATCCATTACCCGATCCTGCCGGAAGTCGCCTTCGAACAGGGGCATGACCGTCACTGCCCGAGCTGCTACGAGGAGGTCCTGCGTATCCGTCACCACTCGCAGTTCACACCACGTGACTTTGACGTCTCCCCTTATTTCGAGATCGTCAAACCGACGATTGCCAAGAGGTTCAAACCATCCAAACTGATCTGGAGTATTGGGGACGGAGAGCGACGAAAGCAGCCGCGTTGATAACTGGCCAAAACGTCCGGCGTGCTAAACAGACAAGAGCTGTTAGTCTTATACGGAAAGCAAAAGTATTGACGCTTCCTTTTTCTTTCAAAGCGATCAGGTGAACTGGAGCGGTCAAAAAGATATCTGGACGAATAAAATCAGCAGCAGCCCGGAAGACAGTACAGGCGAACAGACCGGCCCGTAAAACAAGAAGATGTCTGATAAAACTGGCAATTGAAGGGATGAGGACATGAAAAAAACCATTGCACAAAGCGTTCTGCAGCGACTCGACAGCAACCCTGCCAAGACTGCGCTACGCAGCAAGGTCGGCGCCAGCTACGGCAACATCAGCTCACAAAATGTCGCTGAGAGGATCCGTCACTACGGCCATGGTCTGATTGCCCTCAATATCGAAGTGGGCGACCGGATTGCCATTATGCTGCCAAACAGCCCCGAATGGGTCTACGCCGATCAAGGAGCGATGGCGGTCGGCGCCGTCACCGTGCCGATTTACCACACGGAAGGGATCGACGCCTTGCTGCACATCCTGCGTGATTCGGGAAGCCGCGTCCTGTTCATCCGCTCAATGCTCATGGCCAAAGAGCTGGCCGAGCATCTGAGCGATGTCCCGGAACTGGAACAGGTTATCCTTTTGGGGGGAGATTACGCACACGACCGTTTTCTGAGCCTGATTGATTTTCTGGCCCGTGATACACTTGAAGGGATCGAGGAGTTCGACCGCCGGCTGAAGGGGGGACAGGCGACTGATATCGCCACCCTGATCTACACCTCGGGGACCACCGGCCCGCCGAAGGGGGTCGCATTGTCGAATGCGAATATCCTCGAAAACGTCAGGGCGGTACGGACCGTCTTCGATATCGGCGAGAACGATTCCTGTCTCTCCTTTCTCCCCCTCTCCCACGTCTTCGAACGGGTCGATGGCTACTACCTGATGCTGCTTCATGGGGCGATCATCGCCTATGCCGAGAGCATCGATACCGTACCGCAAGATCTGATCGACGTGCAGCCGACCATCGTAATCAGCGTCCCCCGTCTCTACGAAAAGATGTATGCCCGGATCATGGAGCGCGTCCTTGAAGGGTCCTTTATCAAAAAGCAGCTCTTCTTTACCGCCCTGAAAATCGGCAGCGCCTATTCGAAGACCATCTTGGCCGGGGAGAAACCGAACAGCACTCTGGAATTCGGCATCGCCGTCTCCCGGAAGCTGGTCTTCTCCAAACTGCACCAGCGACTCGGCGGCCGCCTGCGCTTCTTCATCTCCGGTGGCGCCCCTCTGGTGCAGAATGTCGCCGAGTTCTTCCACGCCGCCGGACTCCCGATCTATGAAGGGTATGGACTGACCGAAACCGGCGCCGGCATCTCGGTCAACAGTGAAGGGAACATGCGGCTCGGCACCGTCGGCAAGGCGTTCCCCGGCACCGAGATCAAGGTTGCCGAAGACGGCGAGATCCTGCTGCGCGGCCCCGGCGTCTTCAAGGGGTACTGGAATCTGCCGGAGCAGACCGCTGAAGCGTTTGAAGACGACTGGTTCAAGACCGGCGACATCGGCGAAGTCGACCCCGATTATTTTTTGACCATCACCGACCGCAAAAAAGACCTGATCATTACTGCCGGTGGCGAAAACATCGCACCACAGTTTCTCGAAAACCTCTGCAAATCGGATAAGTACCTCTCAAACGCCATGATTTATGGGGACCGCAAACCGTACCTGACCGCGCTGCTGGTACCGAATTTCGATAATCTGGAGAAATACGCCAAATTCAAAAAAATCGACTATCTCAACGAGTGTGGCCTGATCAGTCATCCGCGCATTCTTGATCTGATCCGCCGCCGGATCGATCGACTGCAGGCCGATCTCCCTCCCTACAATCAGATCAAGCGCTTCACCCTGCTGTCACGCGATTTTCTCGGCGTCGAAGGGGAAGTGACCCCGACCCTGAAGATCAAACGGAAGGTGGTGGCAAAGCACTTCGAAAAACTGTTCGAGGGAATGTATCTGGCCAAGGATTTTGAGACCCACGACAGCGGCTTCTGTATTATCGATGACAAGAGATAAGATTGCGTCGCCATCTCATATGTTTTTGCGAATGCATCAGATAAAGAGAGCTCTCTTGTTTGAATGAATCCGGCGCAGAGAATAAAACAACACAAAACGATTCGAAAGGAACAACATGTCCTACACTTTCAGCACAACCGTCTCCCTCTCTTTTGACGACGCCATCGCCAAAGTGACCGAAGAGCTCAAAAAAGAGGGGTTCGGAATTCTGACCGAGATCGACGTCAAAAGCACCCTCAAGAAAAAACTCGATGTCGACTTCTACAACTACCGGATACTCGGCGCCTGCAACCCGCCGTACGCTTACAAGGCGTTGCTCGCCGAAGACAAAATCGGCACCATGCTCCCGTGCAATGTCATCGTTCAGGAGAAAACCCCGGGGAGTGTCGAAATTTCGGCTGTCGACCCGATGGCCTCGATGCAGGCGGTCGACAACCCGACCCTCGGAGAGGTCGCCGATGAAATCAGGGCCAAGCTGCAAAAGGTGATCAACGCGCTTTAACTGCCGAATCAAGGATGAAAACAGGGGTCAAATCCGATGCAGACAGACTGTCATGCTCTGACATGCAGGAGGAGACAATCCCTAGCTCCCTTTCATTAGAACAATTGACACCGGATTAAAATGGATCTAAATTTATAACCATTGAATAAATCTCATCACGGAGGGGGAACTCCATGAAGAAAAAGATTCTGGTTGTCGATGACTCACCTTTCATCCTGAAGGTGATTGAAGACATGTTAAGGGAACTCAATTATGAGGTCACAACTGCGGATAACGGTGCCACAGCTTGCGCCCATGTTGAGTCCAACCTGTACGACATGATTATCACCGACCTGCATATGCCAAACATGGATGGGATCGAATTTACCAAACGGGTCAAGCGGATTCCTGAGCGCAGGTTCATACCGATTGTCATGCTCTCTTCCGAAGGGGACGAAGAGAAGATCGCCGAAGCGAAACAGATGGGGGTTTCGACCTTTCTGCGTAAACCGGTTAAAGAGACCCAACTGAAAGCGATCCTGCAAATCGCCGTCGGCAGACTGGCAAGCTCGCAAATGGCATGATCAACAATATAGGAGCAGGAGAAAACCTTTGGGCCAGATATCGATCGAATTGGTACCGCGCAACAGAGAGGATCTTTTGCTTGAGCTACAACAGTTACGGCATCATTTTCCGGATATCGACACGATCAACATCCCCGATCTGCTCAAATTCCCGCTGCGGAGTTGGGAAGCGTGTATCCTGGCAAAAAATCACTACCCTCATGCCATTCCGCATCTGCGCGCCATCGATTTTGACCTGAGCAAGCCCTCCCCCTGATCGACAGCTTTGAACAGAACGGCATTGAGAGCGTACTGGTGATCGCCGGCGACCAGCCGCAGGACATGTCGCGGCGGGTTTTTCGCACCAGCTCGGTCGACCTGATCCGCGCCATTAAAAAACAGATGCCAAAACTGAAGGTCTATGCCGGGATCGACCCCTACCGTTCCGGGATCAAAACGGAACTCGATTACGCCGGGCGTAAAATAGAAGCCGGTGCGGACGGCTTCTTCACCCAGCCTTTTTTCGATCTGCGTCTGATGGAGATCTACAACGATCTGCTGGCCGGGATTGAGGTCTTCTGGGGGGTCAGCCCGGTTATGAGTCTGCGCAGTAAAGATTATTGGGACAATCTCAACAACGCCATCTTCCCACCGGACTTTGAACCGACGTTAGAATGGAACCGACGCTTCGCCAAGCAGGCGTTGGAGTTCGCGCAAAAAACCGATTCAAATCTTTACTTCATGCCGATCCGGATTGATCTGGTTGAATACCTGAGCGGCATTCTCTAAGGGAGACAGTGAGCTCGATCAATCGAGCGGGTCGAAGGCATCCTTGTCGGCATAGCATAAAGGACAGACCCAGTTGTCCGGCAGGTCGGCAAACTCGACCCCCGCCGCGATATCGTTCATTGGATCACCCTGGTCGGGATCATAAGTGTAACCGCAATTCGCACAGATATAACGCATGATTTCCTCCATCCTTTGAGCGTTGATCATCCGTTCCGGTTCTCATAATTCGATTAGCTCCACCCCTCACAAAGCACTTCCGCCTGTTTCATTACCAATTCAACCGCAGCATCCTGCTTGTCTGGCGGATACTTCCAACGTCGCAGTGAGCGCCGCACCAAGTTCCGCAACTTGGCGCGGACACTCTCCCGCACCTGCCAATCGACAGACGTACTCTTGCGCAACTTCTCGGTGATCTCCACCGCGATCTTCTTCAAGATTTCGTCACCTAATTCACGTACGGCGCTTTCGTTATTTGCCAGAGCGTCATAAAAAGCGACCTCATCAGCGCTCAGCCCCAACTCTTCATCGCGCTTCAACGCCGCCTTGAAATCTTTGGCCATCTTGATCAACTCTTCGATGACCTGAGTTGTTTCTATCGCGCGAGCGTGATACCTGTTCAAGGTTTCAAGCAGTCGATCGCCAAACTTCTTTTCTAATACCAAATTACTTCGAGTATGAGCTCTGATCTCATCACGCAGCAGTTTCTCCAGCAATTCCACCGCCAGATTCTGGCTCTTCATGTTACGCACATCGTCCATGAATTCATCAGACAGCAGCGCGATATTCTTTCGCTCCAGTCCGGCCATGGCAAAAACGTCCTCGACCCCTTCGGCCATGATGGCGTTATCGAGGATCTGTTTGATGGCGCTGTTCTTCTGATCTTCGGTTAGTTTCCGGCTGGTGGTGAACTTGATGAGGGCAGCCTTGATCGCCGAAAAGAAAGCGATCTCTATCCGCAGCTCATTTGCTTCATCGAGGGTGCCACAGAGAGAGAACGCCTTGCCAATCGCCGCCATGACATCGAGGAAGCGCTTTTTGCCATCCTTGAGACCGAGGATATGATTCGCGGCCAACGGCAGCAATTGTAAGGCATTGATTGCATAGTCGCTGTAATCGAAACCGTGAAATATGCCGCGAACGACGTCGAGCTTCTCCAGCAGGATCGCCAGCGCCTCTTCGGCCAACAGGGTCGGTGTCCCCTTCCCTTGCGATGTTGCATAGATTTTTAGCGCATCTTTTAGTTCATTGGCGATGCCGATATAATCGACCACCAGACCGCCCTGTTTATCCATGAAGACCCGGTTCACACGCGCTATCGCCTGCATCAGGTTATGACCGCGCATCGGCTTATCAATATACATCGTGTGGCAACTCGGCGCGTCGAATCCGGTCAACCACATGTCACGCACGATCACCAGCTTCAGTTCGTCCTTCGGGTCTTTGAACCGTTTTTCCAAACGTTTCTTAGTCGCCTTATTGTAGATATGCGACTGAAGCAGCGGCTTATCAGCAGCTGAGCCGGTCATAACAATTTTAAGCGCGCCTTTTTCCGGGTCATCATCGTGCCATTCAGGCCGTAGCTTGATCAGCTCATTGTAAAGATGTGCGCAGATGTCACGACTCATGCCGACGATCATCCCCTTGCCATCAAGGGTTGCCAGACGAGTCTCAAAATGGGTGACCAGGTCTTCAGCTATTTCTTTCAGGCGTGTTTCAGCGCCAACCAGCTTTTCCAATTGCGCCCAGCGGCTCTTGGTCTGTTCACGGGCCGAGACATCTTCTTCATCCTCGATGATCTCTTCGACGTCCCTGTTTAACTGCTCGATTCCGGCACGGTTGATATCAAGCTTCGCCAGGCGTGATTCGTAATAAATCGGTACCGTCGCCCCATCATCGACCGCATCCTGAATATCATAGATGCTGACGTAATCACCGAACACGGCGCGTGTATCTTTATCTTCCATGGAGATCGGTGTACCGGTAAAGCCGATGAACGAGGCCTTAGGGATGGCGTCGCGCATATGCTTGGCGTAGCCGTAGATGTATTGGCCGGTCTTGGTGTCGAGCTTGGCCTTAAAGCCATATTGGCTGCGATGGGCCTCGTCGCTGATGACAACGATGTTCGTGCGCTGGCTCAGAGCCGGATGATTCGCTTCACCGTTGAGCAAAGAAAATTTCTGCACTGTGGTGAAGATAATACCGCCCGACTGTCGTGACTCTAGCATCTCGCGCAGCGCTTCACGACTATCGGCTTGCTGCGGGGTCTGTTTGAGCAGTTCTTGAGCATTGCAGAAGGTATTGTATAGCTGTCCATCCAAATCGTTACGGTCGGTGACAACCACGATGGTCGGATTATTCATTTCCGGCTGCTGCAACAACTTGCCAGCATAGCAACACATGGTAATGCTCTTGCCCGAGCCTTGCGTGTGCCACACAACCCCTGCCTTACGTGAACCGGCCAAAACCTCTTGTCCGTAGGTTGCGCGATGTTCTGCACTCTCATGTTCCTTGACTGGCTCTGAAGCGATCAACGTTACACGCACCGCTTCGCGCACGGCGTGAAACTGATGATAACCAGCGATCTTCTTTATTGTGTTGCCATCGTCTTGTTCAAAAAGAATGAAAAAACGCAGGTAATCAAGCAGCAGCTCGCGGTTGAAGAAGCCTTTGACCACCTTTTCCAGCTCGTATTCGAGCAGCGGTTTGTCGTCTTCGTTTCGGATGGTGCGCCAGGGGAGAAAGCGCTCCTTGCTGGCGGTCAGAGAACCGACGCGAGCCGTCAGACCGTCAGAGATCACTAGCGCCTCGTTGCAAACGAAGAGATCGGCGATCTCGTCCTTGTAGGTCTGCAGCTGGTTATAGGCACTCCAGATATCGGCGTTAGTATCGGCTGGGTTCTTCAGCTCAATCACCGCGATCGGCAGGCCGTTGATGAAGACAACGATATCGGGGCGGCGCAGCTGCTTGCTCCCCTGGATGGTGAACTGATTGACGACCAGAAACTGATTTTTCTCGACATTGTGGAAATCGATCAACTGCACATGATCGGATTTGATCTCATCGCCGTCGCGGTATTCGACCGGCACCCCTTCGAGGAGCAGCTTGTGGAAGGTGCGGTTGTTGTGGATCAGCACCGGAGATTCGGGCTTGGTGACAGCTTGGGCGGTTTCTTCGAGAATGGTGAGGGGTATGTGCGGATTGATCTTTTGCAGGGCAGTGAGGAGCCGACCAGTCAAAACGACCTGCAGGTAGTCGCTACGCTCCGGCATGTCGCCGTCGTGGGCGATATCGGGGCCGTAGGCGTAGGTGTAGCCGCCGGCGCGAAACCAGTCAAGGCAGAGCTGTTCAAGTTGATCTTCGTTAATCACCCAAAACCTCCCAATGCCCCGTTTTATCAGAGCCGATCCGCCGAAGGTGTGCAAGCTTCAGTTTGCGGATTTTTCGTTCAATGGTACTTAGGGACTTCCCCGTCTGTTCCGCCAGTTCTTTGATGGTTATCGTTTTGTTTCGTCTGATGCGGTCAAGCAGGTCTCGTTCCACAGAATCAAGTTCGGTGTCATTTACACCGTCATTTACACCGTCATTTACACCGTCATTTACACCGTCATTTACACCGTCATTTACACCGTCATTTACACCGTCATTTACACCGTCAGCTTCGCTCCACCGCAGTTCAAGAACGGAATGATCGTACGGTTCGAAGGTCTCGCTGAGTTGCAGAAAATGGCCGCTATCCTGCCAGCCATGAATGATTTTAGGTAGATCAGACCCCGCCCGCTCGCCCAGTCCGATCATCAGGAACATCTGCTGCATCGTTCGATTGCGACAATCACTTGCGCCACCCTGCATCGCCTGTTCTACAGGAACCCTCAGCAGGCCGGGATTGCGAAAGAAAAATCCGGAAGGCTCTTTGACCACCAGTATCGAAGCGCGGTCGTTGTAATTGGCATGCACCAGGGTATTGACAAGAGCTTCGCGCAAGGCCTGATGTATCGGCGTGTCGTCCTGTCTCACATCACCCTTCAGTACAAACGGTACCTTCAGATCGGCAACCAGCTTATTTACACTCCGGCGGTAAAAATCAAAAACATTTCCAGACCAGGTGCCATCGGGCACGATACGATCCAGCCAGCGCGTTTCAGACTGACTTTCTGCCGGTCGCTCTTGATAGTCGACAAAATAGAACGGGGCTGCTTCAGTAATCGATGGCCACTGGCCAAACATCAACAGACCGGCGAGGGTCACACCCTTTTCACCGCTTGCGCGATCCATGCGCCAGCCGCCAAGCATCCGCAAAAACTTTGTGTCGTCCAGCGCCAGCCAGGGATGTCCCGGTTTTTCAGTACGAAACATGTTGCGATAAGCGTTCAAGCTGTCCATATCCAGGTCAGCCAGCGTAAAATCGGCACAGATACGCTGATCGCACACGTCCTCAACCTGCTCGGCCAGCATGCGCCGCACCGTTTCTTCATCAACCAGACAATCGGAGCTGTTCAACCGCCGGTAGGTTCCGGTCAGTGGATTCCCCCGCAGATAGACTGGCTGTTGTTTTCTGACGGCCCTGGGGACATGCACCCGCACCAGAGGGTGACCATCAATGTTCAGCTCCTGAACCATCGACTCGGCCAGCAGGTTGGTGCTCACCTTTTGCGGATTGTTAAGGCTCGTCCACAGGTCGTTCAGAACCTTGGCGGTGTCTTCGACGCCGACGACTTCAAATTGATGATTTTTTTCTCTCGAACACCCAGCAAAATATCGCCGCCATAGCTGTTGGCAAAGGCGCAGTAGGTCGGCCAGAAGTCTTTGGGCAGCGCACCCTTGCCGTCTTTGCCGGCAGCCAACTTGCACTCGACTTCGTAGTTTTCCCGCAGGGCGGCGATGTCTTCGAGGGTGGTTATTTCAAGCATGACTTTCCCTCCCGGCAAATCTCCTTGATGGCGTCGTAAACCCAACCGGTAACAGTTTTGGTCTCTTTGCGTATCTTTGTATATTTCTCTGGCGCAATCTGCTGGCGGATCTTTTCGATCACATTGGCAGTAATTCGCTCTTTGCCAAGCGCTTTCAGTGCCTGGACGATCAGACCACTCTCCCGCTGTTTAAAACCGATCTCTTTCAGCGCGGTTTTTTTGAACTCCAACGTATAGCCGAGAATGGAATACTTTCGATTGGGGCCGTCGGACAGGTAGATGAACTTCCCGGGGATCTGGGTCGACAACCCAAGCAGATTCAGAGCCGCATCGCCCGAAGGAAGAATGCGCCAGTTAAACTTTCGAGCGAAGGCTTGCGCCACCTGATCATGATCGGGGCTCAATTCCTGGCCGAGCAGATCACTGTATTTCGGGTAGTCGTACATCCCCCGGCAGATGCGACGAATTTTGCCAGCCTTGACGAGGTTGGAAAGCGCTTTGTCGATATTAACACCGCCGAATTCAGCGCTGAAATCTTTCGCAAAGAAAGCCAAACCCCTACCATGGCCATAAATTCTAGAAAGAATTTTATTATCAACAGATTGCATAGTTTTTATCTCTTTTAAATTTCAGAAAAATATACCACTTTTTCTGAAATTTTTACTCTTTTTTTACGGCCAAAAAGTACCGCTCTAAATTACACAGGCAAACATAAACCACAGGAAAGGCCCGTGAGATTTACTCTAAACAGGGCTTCTTCCCTCTCACACAAACCGCTCTTTAATGTAAGCATTCATTTCCGACGGGGTTAAGTTCTGCGAAAAATTTCCACTGCGTACAAAAAACTTTTCAACCGGTAGGCCACCCTTATCCTTAAGGGTAACGATGATCGGTTGCTGTGCAGGCAAAACCTCAATTTGACAAACCTCCAGTTCATCACCATCTATTGGAAACCTGATCCGCACCTTACCTGCGACATAGGAAGCACCAAGATAGTTACTGAGGATCCCCCGCAAGTGTCGCTCGAACTTGTCACGGTCGCCACCATCAAGCGAAATATAATCATGCTCCAACCCAAGGACTTCACCATCGTCTTTTACACCAATCATTAAAGTACCACCCTGCCCATTGGCGAAAGCAGCAACTGATTTAACAATGACCAGCTCCAGATCCTTGTTTACCTTTTCCTCGTTATAATCCCAGCGCAGAGATGATTTAAACTCCAGTTCATCACTCTCGCCTTCCGCAATCAACTCTTCTAGAGAAACCGGCACCGCTACCTGCTCGGTGGTGGTAATTCCTTGAAGAAATGCATTCAATCGCTCAGCAAGCATTTTGCGGCGCTCTGCTAGAAAATCTTCGTAGTTTTCAATCTTCCACAGTTCTTCATTCTCCGGAACACTTTGCAGAGCAAGTGCCTTGGGAAAGCTTGATTTCACCATGGCCAGGTATTCTTCTGCCATAGTTGCCGACTTGGTGCGATTAGCAACTTGGGTAAGTATTGCCCTATTAGTCAATTCTTGAGCCAAGGCATATTTCACCCGGTTTTCTCTGCCGTAACCAACCTTTTTGAGTTCGGAAGACGGAAAAATATGATCTTTTTCCAACTGGTACTTCGCCCCCATATTACGTCGCAGCTCAATTCCAGTCGTAAAGCAAACAGCATTGCGGCTCTTATGATACCAACGCATCAAGCCGAACAATGGGTGTGAAATTCCTCGCCCTTCAAACTCAGGGGGGACGATCTCAAGCCGACTTTCCTCTGCAATCACCTGCACCAAATCATCAAATGGTTGGCTCGATTCCGCCACGGTGCGCAAGTCACGATCCAGTTTTTGAGGTAGCTGACTGACGTATCGCGCCCTGATCTGAGAATAATAAAACCATTTCACCATCTTGCGAATTTCTATCTCGGTCAGATGATGATCTCCCTTGTCAAAGCAATAAACAATCATCGGGACGAGCGCATAAATCGAGTTGATCTCATCAGTGTGATCAACAAAGGCATTGCTACGTAAAAGATTCGCTACATAATCGAGCACCTGCTTATCAAGGCGGTCCCAAACAGCTCTCAGCCGTTCGTTATTCTCTTCGTTATGTAGTTTTTTCATGTCCGAACCCATGTGGTGCAGACAACCAAGCAAGACATAGATAATGAAATCCAGCTTGAAGACAAATCCTTCCTTTTCCAGCTTGGCGAGCTTTGCTTTGAACAGATCACGGGCCTGGGGCCAATATCCGGAGATCTGTGCCAAAGCCAGCTCAGCGTCAGTCAGAGCAACCCCGCTGGCGTTGACCTTATAAAAAATGTCGATCGCTTCGCGGATAGTTGCTTTGACAGGAATAATTTGTTCCGGGAATTCCCGTTCGAGAACTCCCGTAACCTTGCTGATGTTGTCATTGAGCTTTTTTAGCTCGTCCATTTCAATCTGTTTGCCAATTGCAGCAAATTTCGTTTGCAGATCGAAGGCACCGATTCGCTTCTGAAAAACATCGGTAATGTTCTGCCATAGCGGATTATTCTCCATCCGGGTTTTCATGTAGTAGGAAAGCTCCAGGGTTTCGAGGTTCACATGCAGGCCCCTGGTGTCATTCATGATTTCGCTGATGGTGTAATAACTCGGCAACTCGCCTGTAATGAGCATATACAGGGATGTAATTCGCTGCTGACCATCAAGCAACAGCCGAACAGCTCCCTGATTCTCGTTATATTTATGCGGGCCTTTCAGTTCCGGTGGATTCGCCGTCTCCCAGGTCAACATAGTACCTGTAGGATATTCCTTTATCAGAGAGTCAATAAGCTGCTTGGCGTCATCACGCTTCCAGACGTATTCGCGCTGAAATGCTGGAATAAAGAGCTGTTTTTCGTCAATTTTTTCAAGAATAGTTCTAATCTTCATGCGTCAATTTCCCCTCAATATTTAAATGGTATTCGACTTGAACTTTTGCAGAACAAAGATCTGGCGACCTGTCAGAACAGCCCGCAAGGTATTCGCAACGCTCTGGAATTTTGCCATCAAAGGAGATATTGAGACCATATGCGTAGCTGCAGACTTGGGCGCGAAATAAGCTGGGCTAATCTGTTTGAGGTGGTATCCAGTGATATTCATTGATTATTCATAGTACTTCAGCTTTCTAACATTGAATGCCGGCATTGCCCCCTCTAAAACATCCACAATTTTTTTATTAACATCTTTATCCTCGATACTCCCGGAAACCACTGAAAACGTGTAATTGTTTCCCTTATCAAGATTTGCATAAATAACTTGTTCTGCATCAGAAACTACTGCCAGATTCGGGTTATGCGTAACCATAATGATCTGACGTTTGTTTTTTGCCGCCCTTATAAATGGAACAAGAATGGTTGCAACACTGTGGTTATCAAGATTGTCTTCAGGTTGGTCTATAATTAGAGGTATGTCGTTCTTATCAAGAAGGAGGTAAAAAACCAGAAGTAAAGCCCCGCGCTCTCCAGGTGACAGCTGTTCAAGTTCTTTATCGCCCTGCTTGAGTTGATAATTATTGTCTAAGAACTCCAACGAAAAAAGATAGTCATAAAGAAATGGGGTATCTTTTACTTGGTCCGCAACTGCTCTCGCGGCATCTTTTTGGCCATCCCTCTTGTCAAAACGTAGGGCCGTGACAAGGTTGTTGAGTAACGAAATAACACTTTCTTTTTCGTCAAAATCAACTTCTGTCAAAAGCCTAATTAATTGGGCCTCTCCACCCTCCCTGGAAATAAATGTTCCCATTTTATTCTGGAGAATAAAATCCAGAAACCTTGAATTGAAATCTGCCTTTTTCACAAGTGAAGCGTCGACTTCAATTTTGTAGTCTTTCAGTGTACCTTGGTTTTCTATAATAATGGCATTTAGTCGATTTCTAGCCACCTTATAAACCGCAATCACCTCTTGTTTTTTATCATAAATATTTCGAACAATTTGATTACGTTCGGCATATTTACCCTCTAGCTCCCTACCTAGAGCACTAGTTAAATATTCCAGTTCGGCTTTGTAAAAATTCAGGCTATCAAAGAGTTCAGAAGACCCAATAATAGCCTCTTTACTTTTCTGCCAGTTGTCTTTATCGGACAAATACTGCTGAAACCGCTGTTGTTCAGAATCAAGCTTTGACTTCTCAATCTTTAACTGACCTTCTTTTGTCGCCAAAAGATCAGGCAGTGGTGTGATTTTCTCTTCAGCGACTGACTCACCCAGGAGCTCTTTTGCTTTTTGTAAAGAATCCTCTTTATTCTGTATCAGCGCATCGAGTTCAGAATAATCTGTTTGGATTGAAACCAACTTTTTAATATTGATGTCAAACCCCGATAAATCGAGTTCCTTTTGAGATATAAATCTGTTAAACTCTGCCACTTTCTGACGGATATCTGACTTGATTGTCTTAAGTAGTTGGAGTGCCTCCAGCGCACCTTTTTTCTCGTCTTCTGTTGTCTGAATAGTTGTTTGAAGTTTTTGAATATCCTTTTTTAGCTCATCAATTTTCAAATTAACAGCTTCGTTTTGTTGCTTCTTTTCAGGGTCTTCATTAGGGTCAGAAACAGGAGGCGGCTCGATCAAAGCATCAAGCTCTTCCTGTTTCTTCTTTAGTTTGTTTTGAAATTCTTCACGATATGCAGCGGTAGACTTCCGCTCAAGATCAATGATCTTCTTGTTAATGTCTCGAATATCGCTCTTATAACCATCAAGTTCTAAATTTACAGAGGAAGTAGTCTTTTCAATAAGCTCCACAAAAGACAAAGTCCCAAGCTTTTCAGACTCCGGAATGTGCGAAAAAACTACACTTTCAATTTCTCGCTGAAATTCCTCTGCTGTGCGGATCTCGTTTGTTAACCGCTCAAATTGTCCTTGAGGAAGATATTTAACATCCAGAAGATCCGTACTTGCCGGCTGCTCAAATAGGTTTATTTCAGAAGCCTTACCGCTTTCCCAGCCAGCAGAAGCGACAAAATTTTCGGCTAACCTCTTTTTTTTGAACTTTTCTGGTGTTAAAAATGAGAAGTCTTGGCCCGACGAGTAGTTTGAACAAAGCGCTAGAACATCTGCTATAGCACTTTTCCCACTACCTTTATTCCCAATAATTGCTACAAGCTCACCATTAATGGGGATAAAGACATTCTTAAACCACACACCGTGCCTGTCGTCATATCCTTCTACTTGCGTAATTGAAAGCGTCTTTAAATATTTCGTACGCTTTCTTGAAACCCGTTCGAGAAGTTCAGGCTTTTCTCCGATAAAGACCCGATCACTCGGCTCTATAATGACTTGTTTTAAACCTTCAAAAGTTGGATCTGCTTTTAACCAACAGTTTGATTTAAAAACGTATTCCTTGATATTGTGATTATCAGAGCAAATGACCATGGGAAGCGTTTTTTTAATAAAAGGAAAAACAATTTCTTTATATCCTTCTTGATCATCTGAGTTACCAAGTTCATAGATATCAACACACTTAGCTATATCTTCCTTTTGTGCCATAGTATGCTTTAATGAATTTGTGATTTTCTCTACGCTACAGTGTTTTTTACCGGAATGTATAGTAACTATACCGCCCAATTCTTGCACTAATTTAGTTGTTTCTATGAGATTACAATATACTTCATTTATCTTCTTCTTTTCACTTATAATTCTACTTATAGCCGTTTTGTTCTGTAACTGTCCCCAAACGAACTCTAATTGGCAATCCTCTGCAAATATCCCTATAAAATGAACCGGTTCAGAGCCACGTGCATCAGATAAAAATTCTATTCCTGGGAGAACAGAAACTCCCTTCTCTGCTCCAAGTTTCTGAAGCTTTTTAATACGCCCTACATCAATTGTGTGATGGTCGGTAATTGCGACAACTGAAATACTCTTCTTGGCAAGAGCACTAATAATATCCTCGTTTGTGACGCTTTTATCTTCATAGTCATACGATGCTGGTGTGTGGAGATGTAGGTCCCATTTGCGCCACTCTGCACCTTTTGGATATTTTATGTTCATTTCCCCTCCTATGAGAAATTAATGATTCCAGAGAGCAACTCAGGGAGCAATGTATCGCGAAGAGCAGCAAGTGACCTGGTTTGTCCCTCTAAATTGTCCTGTTGGTTTTGAATGCTATTTGAAATACCTGAAAAATGGTTCAAGAGCGAATCTGAAGGGACGACAATATCTAAACCACGCAAATTTGTCTTATTGAACTTAAGTTGCGCACTTCCCGTAACAATACTCTGAATAGCAAATTGACCTTCATGACCTTTGAAATAATGGAACAAAAATGAGTTAGCAATTTTCGACTTCAATGCCACAGCATTACTACCCAAAGTCATTGGATAGCCAAGCCATTTAGGTGCACGAAAAACAGTGCCCACATCTCCAACGTTTGAAATAATGATTTCTGAACCATCAAGAGATGATTTTTTTAGAAATTCATAGGCAGCTTTACTCACAAAGCGAAAGTCCCCAGAAAAACCTGAATTGAAGTCGGTTGTTCTAACAAACAGGGCGTAGCCAGGGGAGTTTTGCAACTGTACATTTTCCTTCAAACTTGCAAAACTACCATTGGCGACATAGTCAACGACGACAACAAAATCTTCCAGTTTTCTGCAGTTCCACCCCACCGGAATCAACCCCAACTCCGATTCCACCAGCTCATCAGGAAACAGGGCGGCGGTAGCGGCAAGTTTTTGGTATTGTTCGGGGGGGAGCTGGTCGAGTTCGGTCTCAAGTTTGCCGCTGATGGCACACATGGCGGCGTGTTCGGGATCGCGACCTGCGGCTTTGGCTTTGATCTTGGCTTTGACCGGCTCGAAATCAACAAACCAGCTTTTGAAGATGGTATGGGCAATCTGTTCGAGGGTTTGGTTGATTTGGCGGTTGAGTTCGATTTTGTCGTCGAGGTCGGCCAAGATACCAGCAATGCGCTCTTGTTCCTCGAATGGTGGAAGCACGAATGGAAGCGCAGAGAGAATTGAGGTGTTAAGATTCGGCATCGTAGCGCCTTGCGCATGCCGAACTATCCACTCCCTCACCAGAGGGTGACCTAGATAATAAGCAGCATAGGGCGGATGCACGACATTCTTTTCACCAAAACTTACGCGCAAGCAACCAGTGCCGCACAGCCACCCGTTTTCGTGGTTACGAATGAGAGATCGGCGCTCCACATCACCACGTCGGCTGTAAACAATGTCACCAATTTTGACTAAATATTTTGAGAGACGCTGTGCATCTTCAGGTGTAATTCGCGCTATACCCTTTTCGTTGATTCGATTATCGCCGATGTTCATCGGCATAATCGAAGGGATGCCGTCAGGTACATAATCGGAAGCATGTAGTTGGCTGCCAAAAGGGCCGGTCTGCACATTCCCACCACCCCTTCGGCAAACATCCCCCAAGGGGATAACTTCCCAAGGTACAGAAAGCACGAACAAGGACTCAGCACTCATAACCAAGCCCCGCTAAATTCCGTTTAATCTGCTCTTCCAACTCGCTACTGCGCGCAAACTGCACCTGCAATTGCATTGTAAAACGCGCCATCTTCTCGGCAAAGGGTTCGCCATCCTCCACTTCATCCGCCGCACCAACATAACGACCCGGCGTCAGCACAAAGTCGTGCCTTGCAATCTCGTCCAGCGTTGCTGAGCAGCAGAAGCCGGGGATGTCTTCATAACCATCTGGATTCCCGCCTTCGCGGGAATGACGATCGGGGGAATTTTGCCAGGCATGAAAGGTATCAGCGACCTTGGCGATATCCTCCGCTTTGAAGTCGCGCAGCACGCGATCCTTCATATAGCCGAGGTTGCGAGCATCGATGAAGAGCACCTTGCCGGAGCAGTCGGCCAGCGGTCCCTTTGCCTTCTTGCTGCGGGTGAGAAACCAGATACAGGCGGGAATCTGGGTATTGGTGAAGAGCTGCCCCGGCAGGGCGACCATGCACTCAACCAGATCGTTCTCCACTAGCGCCCGGCGGATATCCCCCTCGGTGTTGGTATTGGAACTCATCGAGCCGTTGGCGAGCAGCAGACCCATGGAGCCGCCCGGCGTCAGGTGGTAGAGCATGTGCTGCAGCCAGGCGAAGTTGGCGTTACCGGAAGGCGGCTTGCCGTACTGCCAGCGTGGATCGTCGTCGCTGACGCCGGTGTCCCATTCCTTCATGTTGAAGGGGGGATTGGCCATAATGGTGTCGGCGCGCAGGTCAGGGTGCTGATCAAAGGTGAAAGTGTTGGCAGGCTCCTTACCGAAGTTGAAATCGAGGCCGCGGATGACCATGTTCATGGCAGCGATCTGCCAGGTGGTGTGGTTGTACTCCTGACCGTAGATGGAGACGTTGCCGAGCTTGCCGCCGTGCTCCTTAATGAACTGCTCGCTCTGCACGAAGAAGCCGCCCGAACCCATGGCCGGATCGTAAACCCGCCCGGAGAAGGGCTGCAGAATCTCGACGATCAGTGAGACGATCGACTTAGGGGTGTAGAACTGCCCCCCTTTCTTCCCTTCGGCAAGGGCGAATTGGCCGAGAAAATATTCATAGACATGGCCTAGTATGTCCTTTGCCTGTAGCGAGGCGTGTTTAAACGGGATGGTGGCGATCAGGTCGATGAGCTCGCCAAGCTTGGCTTGGTCGATCTGCAAGCGGCCATAGGATTTATTTAACACTCCTTTGAGCTTGGGGTTGTCCTTCTCGATCGCCTCCAGCGCATCGTCGATCAACCGGCCGACGCTGCGGATGGTGTAGACGGTCTCTTTGCCATTCTTGATCGTGATTTCAGTACCAGGTGGCAGCTTGGAGTTGTTCTGCAACGTCTGCCAGCGCGCCAACTGCGGCAACCAGAAGACGTTCTTCTCAGTGTAGTAGTCGCGGATCTCCACCTCGACGGCGATCTCGGCCTGATACTCTTCGTCGGATTCATAGTCAGCAGAATCGAGGAAATAGTCGTGATTGGCATCTTTGAACTGCACAATCAGCTCCTGGCGGCGAATATCGAAGGCGTCGGATACATACTTGACGAACAACAGCCCGAGCACCGCGTGTTTGTACTGCGCCGCGTCGAGGGTGGAACGCAGCTTGTCGGCTGCAGTCCAGAGCTTAGTTTCCAGCTCTTTTAAAAACATTTGTTCAAGCATCTAATTTATTTCTCCAGACAATAGAAAACCGTCTGGCCAGCTTCAACCCGGCACAGACGGCTAATAATAGTCAAATATTATATTCTCCACTCCGATAGATCACATTCAAACTCCTCTGATAGAATCGACGCGATTAATCTACAGGAGACCGGCCATGATTTAAAGATAAATCAGCCACTTCCGCAGATATCCTCTTTCAATAAGCGTCAAAAGATATCAACAACTATTTTTTACAGTTGAGGCTATTGCAAAAGTCATCATCCTCACGAAAATGGGATCCATTTTTTTTGACGTTTCCTGATAACCTCTGGATTCCCGCCTGCGCGAGAATGACGGTAATTTAATATAAATATGGGGTCAGATTTTTCTCCATGGGAATGATCATAATCCCTGAGAAACCATAAGTTGAGAATCACAGAGCAGGGTGCCACAGAAGATGTTCCAGAAAGGATTTTCGGTCAAAAATGCCTGACTTTGGCTGTGTCAGAAATCCTGACTTCTTAGAAATAAAATTCGTATTTCAATCCTTACGATCTGAATCTACAAAGCAAAATACTTCGCCTGCGGGTGATGGGCGATGATCGCCGAAGTGCTGACCTCGGGAACCATCTCCATGGTCTCGGTCAGCGTCACACCGATCGCCTCCGGTTTCAGCAGCTTGAACAGCATCGTATGCGCATCGAGATCGGGACAGGCCGGGTAGCCGAAGCCATAGCGCGACCCCTGGTACCCTTGAGTCACGTAACCGGTCATGTTGTCCGGCTTTTCTGCGGCGATCCCGAGTTCGCGCCGCATCACCTCATGCCAGTACTCGGCGAGGGCATCGGTCACCTCGACGCTGAAACCGTGCAGCATCAGATAATCATGGTAGGCATCCGCCTCAAACAGGCGCTTGGTCTCGGCGGCGATCTTCTCCCCGATGGTCACCACGAAGAAAGCGGCGATATCCCCCCCCCTCTTCACGGCTGCGATAGTAGTCGGCAATGCAGAGATGCGGCGGCGACTGCTGGCGGGGGAAATCGAAAGCTAATGTCTCGTCACCGTTTTCAACATAAACCGTATCCCCTTCGCTGTAGCAGCGGAAATAACCGTACGCCGCCTTCGGCTGTAGCAGCCCTTCCTGCAATGCTCGCTGCTTCAGTTCTTCATAAATCGGTCTGACCGTCGTACGGGTCAGCTCGGCATACTCTTCGGCACTGGAACTCGCCGTCCGCCGATACCCCCAACGGCCACGGAACAGCGCCTGCTCGTTGACATAGGAGAAGAGCTCTGCCGGATCGATAGCGGTAACATGACGAAAGCCTGTAAACGGCGGCTGTGGGGTCGGGATATTCCGATCAATCACGACGCTCTTCACCCCTGGCTTCATGCTCGGCCGGCCGTTCTTAACCCTTGCCTCGGTGGCCGTCAGCTTCCCGGCCTCGCGATACTGCGGCAGACTCTCCTGCATCACAATCGCAGATTTCACCAGCAGCCCGGAGAGCCCAGTGACATCGACCTGCAGCTATGATCGTCTCGGGATAGGTGAGGTTCAACAGTTCGTTGCACCCCTCGCACCCCTGTCAGGCAGAAGCAGGGATCGGCATCTCCTGAAGATTGGTGCCGCAGGCACCGTCGAACAACAGGATCTTTTCATCGGCAAAACTCATTACGAAACACCCCTCTACGCCCTGCATTAAGAATCTGCAGCCCAGGTCAATTAAAACATAAGATTCACCCTTTACCCGTAAAAAAAGGGACAGACGGTTTAAGTCTGTCCCACGATTCTCTCTATTAAACCGGCACCAGCCGCCCTCCACACTCCGAATGGAGATAGCGCTTGCGCTTATCGAAGCGGCGCAACCGTTTGATTTCGATCCCGCAGGTGCGGCAGACCGCCACCACCTTGAGCCGCCGATCACGCAAGAGTGCTAACGCCTCGCTCTGACCGACCCGCTCGGCCGGCAGACCGAAAGCGGCCATCCACTCCCGCCAACCGGGACCGTGCGCCTGCCGGTAAGGGCGCCCATTCTGGAGGGTGAGGTGATCGCAGGCGTGAGCGAGTTCATGCAAGAAAGTCTGTCGCAGCTGCTCTTCTTCCTGGGCAAACTGCAGACGGATCGATACCGGCGCCCCGCCGCGGGCGACATAGCAGCCGAGGCGCTGCACGGCGTGACTCCGCTTGACCGGGAGCCGGTGGAGATGCGTGATCAGCGCGGCGGCCTCGTACGGAGAGAGCCGCGCTAATATCACTGCCCGTATCAACGGCCAGAGCCCGAACTCTTCTGCCAGAGAGAGAGCGGTCATCAGAATCTGGCGTTCCCCGGCGTACGCGGAAACGGAATGACGTCGCGGATATTCTCCATGCCGGTCAGATACATCAGGAGCCGTTCGAAACCGAGGCCGAACCCTGCGTGCGGGCAACTCCCCCAGCGGCGGATATCGAGATACCAGTCGAGGCTCTCATGGGGGATGCCGTTCTCCAGCATACAGCTCTGCAGCAGATCGAGCCGTTCCTCCCGCTGGCTGCCGCCGATCAGCTCACCGACCCGCGGCACCAGCAGATCCATGGCGGCGACGGTCTTGCCGTCGTCGTTGCGGCGCATGTAGAACGCCTTGATTTCCTTCGGATAGTCGACCACGAAGAGCGGACCACCGACCACCTGTTCGGTCAGGTAACGCTCATGCTCCGATTGCAGATCGCCCCCCCAGACCACCGGATACTCGAAAGATTGTTTCGCCTTGACCAACTGCGCCACCGCCTCGGTGTAGGTCATCGTTTCAAACTGCGCCGTAGAAAGCGACTGCAGGCGATCGATCAGCCCCTTCTCGATCCTCTGATCGAAAAAATGCAAGTCATCGGCGCACTCCGTGAGGGCACAGGTCACCATGGCGCGCAGAAACTCCTCGGCCAGCCGGCAGTCGCCGGCCAGGTCGCAAAACGCCATCTCCGGTTCGATCATCCAGAATTCGGCAGCATGCCGGCTGGTGTTGGAATTCTCAGCGCGGAAGGTCGGGCCGAAAGTGTAGATATTTTTGAAGGCGGTGGCGAACAACTCCCCTTCGAGTTGACCGGAGACGGTCAGGCCAGTCTGTTCACCGAAAAAATCCTTATTATAATCGACCTTGCCATCATGCATCGGCGGTCGGTTATCGTCGAGAGTGGTAACACGGAACATCTCACCCGCCCCTTCGCAATCGCTGGCGGTGATAATCGGTGAATGCAGATTCAAAAAACCGCGCTCGTGAAAGAAGCGATGAACAGCAAACGACAACGCGCTCCGCATCCGAAAGACAGCGCCAAAGGCATTAGCGCGCGGACGCAGATGGGCGATGGTGCGCATGAATTCGAGACTGTGCCGCTTTTTCTGTAGCGGATAGTCGCCGTCGGAAGCACCGACCAGCACAACTTCGGCAGCTTGCATCTCCCAGCTCTGACCTTCGGCCGGCGAAGCGACCAGTTCGCCACTGACCTGCAAGCTGGCACCGGTGCCGGTATCAGCGACCGACTCACAGCCCGGCTTTTCAGGATCGACCACAACCTGCAGCGAGTCGAGGCACGAGCCGTCATTCAGAGCTATAAAAGTAACCCCTTTGCCGCGGCGCACCGTGCGGACCCACCCCTGCACCGTCATTTCGGCTATCGGACCTTGTGCTGCCAGAATCTGTTTAATCGACAAATCACTCATCGTCTTCCTCCACCATCTTGCGCGCCGCATCGACCAGCGCTTCAACCATTTTATCCTGCGGCACCTTGCCGACGATCTCCCCCTTGCGAAACAGCAGCCCCTCGCCGCGCCCACCGGCGATCCCGACATCGGCCTCACGCGCCTCACCCGGGCCGTTGACCACGCACCCCATGACCGCGATCGTCAGTTTTTTCGGCAGATCCTGCAACTGGCGCTCGACCTCTTCGGCGACCGAAATCAGATCGATCTCGCACCGTCCGCAGGTCGGACAGCTGACAAACTCCGGCCCCTTCTCACGCAGGCCGAGGGATTTGAGGATCTCAAAACCGACCTTCACCTCTTCGACCGGCTCCCCGGTCAGCGAGACACGCAGGGTGTCACCGATGCCATCGATCAGCAGGGCGCCGAGCCCGACGGCACTCTTGATCGTCCCGGCCCAGGTCGTCCCGGCTTCGGTGATCCCGACGTGTAACGGGTAATCGACCTGCTCAGAGAGGAGCCGATAGGCATCGACCGTCCGTCGGACATTTGAAGACTTGAGGCTGACCTTGATCCGGCCGAATTGAAGTTGTTCGAGCATCCGGATATGCCCGAGGGCACTTTCGACCATCGCTTCGGCGGTCGGGTGACCGTGCTTGCGCAGCAGCTCCTTCTCCAGCGACCCGGCATTGACACCGATCCGGATCGGCAGCTCCCGCTCGGCGCAGGCGGCAACCACCTCACGCACCTTGTTCTGGTCGCCGATGTTCCCCGGATTGATACGGAGCCCGTCGACCCCGCCCTTGATGGCGGCCAGAGCGAGTTTGTGATCAAAATGGATATCGGCAATCAGCGGGATTGTACAGTCGGCACGAATGGAGCCAAGAGCTGCGGCCGCATCGGCATCGGGAACCGCACAGCGGACGATTTCACAACCGGCAGCGACCAGCTCGCTGATCTGCCGCAGAGTCGCTGTGACGTCGCGGGTGTCGGTGTTGCACATCGACTGAACCGTGATCAGGGCGCCGCCACCGACCGCGACATTACCGACCCTGATCTGTCGGGTTTTATACTCCTGCTTTTCGCTCATATACTCTCCCATGATTGACCGCTAATTTAGCCACGGCGACCGGTCAAAGTCAAGCGAAGCAGGGTTGCATCGTAGTCGACAACAGGCTAGGATATCGAAGCGAATCAACTGACAGGAGAAGAAAATGAAAACCCTCGATCTACGTACACTGCAATGCCCGCACCCGGTGATCCAGAGCCGCAAAGCGCTCCTGAACGACCCCGGGTCTGAATTAACCGTTCTGGTCGGCGACGAAACCGCTCGTGAAAACCTCTGCCGTCTCGCCAACAGTCTCAATTATGCCGCTGAGGTCGAAAGCAGTGACAACGGGTTTCGTATTGTTCTGACCCCTGACCTTGATTTGCAGAAGGAAAAAAGCCAGACCGCACCCCGACGGACCATCGTCTTCATCGCATCGGAAAAAATGGGGAACGGCGACGACGATCTCGGGCGACTCCTGCTGAAAAACTACCTGATTACCCTGACCGAAATGTCCGATCTCCCCGACGCGATCTATCTGGTGAACGCCGGAGTCAAGCTGGTCTGCGACGGTTCAGAGTTACTCGAGGTCTTCGACAATATCGGCTGCCAGGGGGTCGACATTGCCGCCTGTGGACTCTGTCTCGACTTCTTCCATCTCAAGGAGAAACAGCGCTCCGGCCGGACGACCAACATGCTCGAAATCGCGACCGCCCTGCAGAGTGCCGACGGGGTCATCCGCCCCTGATACACTTAAAGGATGCAATCATCAGCGTAAAGACCCCATATGAAAATAGAATTTACTTACATTCACCCTTATGGTATTTTTTTTGAGTTATATTAGTGGTTTTCGACCAACCAACCACCACCAGAAAAATTAATTTCTGAACTTTAAATATGTTTACATCCTATCGGGGCGTATAGAAATCTACGTAAAACTTCAGGGTCGATTAAAGAGAGAGGGAATTCCATGGAAAACCAGCATCTATCAAGCAACCCGAAGAGAAAAAAGATTCTTCTGGTTGATGACGTCGAGATGTTTATTGAAATCGAGAAGTCTATTTTCAAACGAAAAGATGAATTCGAACTTTTGGTCGCCAACAATGGTGCCGAAGCGTTGGAAATCATCAAGAGCGAGAAACCCGATATCGTGTTCATGGATCTTTACATGCCGATCATGAATGGGGATGAGTGTTGTCGTGAAATCAAAACTTCCTCTGAATCGAGTCACATCCCTGTCGTCATGGTAACCTACGGAGGTGACGAAGATGCTTTTACGCGCTGCTGGGATGCCGGCTGCAACGATATTGTCAGCAAGCCGATCAATCAGGCCTTGTTGATCTCCATGGCCACAAAATATCTGGACATCCAGATACGCCACGAACCGAGGTGTTCAGCGAAATTAAAAGTCAGCTATGGAGCTGACAACAGTGCGTTGACAGATTACACGGTCAACCTGAGCACGGGGGGGCTGTTCCTGGCCGCCGCGAAACAACTCCCGCTCGGGACAACATTAAGTATCAGCTTCACCCTCCCGGACAATGATGAACCTGTTTGCTGTAAGGCTCTCGTCGTCTGGCTCAATAAATCTGACGACCTCGTAAAACAAGATCTTCCGCCTGGCATGGGTGTTCAATTTGTAGATATGACCCTCAGCAGTATGGATGAAATCCGGAACTACATAAAGACAAACAATCTCACTGCCGACTGGTAAAGATTGGCAGCAAACAATGAACACCCCCCCACCATGAAGGGCAAAGGGGATCACTTAATCTAGTGATTGTTTTGACGTGTGCATGCCAATTAACGGGTTGCGCAGTTTAGGGTGCCACCGCAACAAAATAAGACATACCGTTAATCGACTAAGGTTGAAAATCCCCAGCAGTCTTTCGCCTCTGGGGATTTTTTTTGTTCTGTTCACGAATAAAACTGATATGGGGTATCTACTTACCTCTACTGACCCCATATGAAACAGGACTTTGTATAAAACAACTTAGAGGAAAGCCCCGGCCCTAATAAAAAGGCTGGGGCTTTCTTATGCTGCGAATGCTAGATTAAAGGACACTCCTAGCTTGGAGATTACCTCAGAGGCCTCTTGGCGATGGACTGTTTTTAAAACAGCCTATCGCTTTCGTTTGTTTCGACCGTTCTATATAATGTGCATCGGACCCATAGTAGCCATCAGCGCGTTGCTCTGCGCATCTGTCAGCCGCCGTAGTCCTTGTCGAATAGTTTGATTATTTGTCATGTGCCGGGTGTTGATCTGAACTAGGTCCAGACTATTCATCATCCCACCCAAATTGTCTTGCTGCTGATGTTCGATCATTGATGTCAGCATCAGATCAAACTGTAGTTGAAGCAGACTTAGGGTTGCATCATCCGGCGGCAGGCTCGACCAGTCAGGAACATCGGGTAGATTGGGAGTCGTTTGAGTTTGAAGTTCTGATAGTTGCTTCAGCAAGGCGTCTGTGACGGGCACATAAGCCATTTCAGTTGCAATGCTTGGCATATTGCTGCCAGCGACCATCATAATTGACCAGTTTTGTTGAGCGCTACCTATGCCGGACTGAAACTGACCAAACCCCATTGAACTGAGATCACCTGACATCATCTCCCCACCCATCATGCCGCCAGTCATGTTTGAGGCCATCTGCCCCAGCATCGTATCAATTTGCAGATCAGATGCTTGGAAAGCATCCATAGCCGTTTGCATTGCGGCGCTAAAATCAGTTTGAGCCTGATCAATCATCGTCTGATTGGGCGGATTAACTGGGTCAGAAAATAGCTGCTGATAATCCTCGCGCGCCTTGAGCATTGCACTATTAAATGTGGTCTTGGCGGCGATAAATTCCTGTGATTGGCCCGCATCCAAATTTAACACCGACATCGCGTCAGTATATTGATGCATCTGAGACTGCATTGCCATTTGTTGACGACTGGTCATGTAGGAACCGTCAAACATGGCTAGCCCTGAAGCTGAAAGCTGCGAGGTTCCCATTTCCACGCGTGCCTGATCAAAGGCGGCCGTCATTATTTCAGAATCGATTTCGGCGACTGCGGCCGCATCAACCATGGCCTGCATAAAGAGACCATCGGCTCGACCTTGTAGGTTGGTGGCTGTCGTTGTATCGAGTTCGTCAACTGCGAGCATACAATTTGCGGCAAGATCATGCATGGCATCGACCAACCCGGCTTCGAATTCAGCCATTTGCATATCGCTGACCTCAGCTTGAGTCATATAGACCTCAAATGCGCTACCTGCGCTATTTGCCATCATACCTAGTAATGCTAACCTAAAATTGACCAGTAAACAGGGGTTGTGCTAACCGAAAATTGACCACCTTGAGCATAGCTTCTCCGATTAGATTAGGATTGGGCTTTATTTATGTCCTGCATTCTAAAAGGA
>Ga0314774_1000375_pt1 | contig 37654 bp, 30 predicted proteins | sample MetaGCBIA2018_FD_204515 | JGI IMG/M metagenome (GOLD analysis project Ga0314774, IMG submission 204515) | Cryopeg brine microbial communities from Beaufort Sea near Barrow, Alaska, United States - CBIA 2018 | ecosystem: Environmental > Aquatic > Marine > Coastal | place: USA: Alaska | collected... | reverse complement strand
ATCGGTGATCATCTTGCTGATTCGACTCTGTTTTAGGAGAGGTGGCCGAGTGGCTGAAGGCGCACGCCTGGAAAGTGTGTAAACGTTAATAGCGTTTCGAGGGTTCGAATCCCTCTCTCTCCGCCATATTAAACCCCTGATTTTCATAAAGAAAGTCAGGGGTTTTTTTATTTTTGGGGCAAAATTGGGGCAAAAACACAGTTTTCCAGTCCGCTCCCGTCCGCCTTTAGCCCCAGCATTGCCGAAACATTCTCCGCCACATTAGGGGTGTCCTCAGGAATCCATGTGCCGTAGTGCTTCTTTACCATAGTGGTATCTTTGTGGCCAAGCTGTCGCGCTACCCACTCAAGGCTGACATAGTTTGAGAGCATTTGGCTGGCGAACGTGTGCCTGCACTGGTTTGGCCCACGGTGACGCACATCTGCTCTCAGAAGATGGCCAGTTAACCAGCGGTGCAGGCTTCCGTAGCTCCATGGTTGATTGCTCAACCCGTTGCGAAACACTGGCCTGAATGTTTCATCTCTGGTTGTTACATTATCGCGCTGGACCACGGTAATAATCATGGGCGGTAGCAGGTAGGTAGATTTTTGTTGGCGTTTAAGCCACTGCCTCGCCGGCTCTACTAGATCCACTCTGCGGATTCGGGCCTTCTCCTTGGGCACCTTATACTTACCTTCTACCACCGCCCTTTTAACGTATATGACCCAATTTTCTGTATCTACATCATCCCATGACAGCGCCAGAAATTCAGAAACAGACAGCCCGCACCAACAGGCAAACATCACGAGATTAATATCCTGCTGACGTATTGATTTAACCGACTGAATGCGCATTAACTCTTTGAGCGTGAACGGATCTGCATGATTATCGTCCTCATCGCTTTCCAGGTTTTTTATACGATCTAGTGGGTTAGTGCGAATCACACCGTCAGAGAAGGCGTGAGCCCATACGCCGCGAACTGTAGTGAAAATGTCATTAACAGTTTTGGGTACCAAACCGCTGCGTAGTAACTCGACCTGAAAAAGCTCAATTTCTGACTGAGTAATATCGGCAATTCTACGGTGATCCCATTTCCTTGTGACATGGCCGGCTTTCACTTTGTAATTTCTAATCGTGCTCCCCGCCAATTTGGCTTCTTTGACCTCCAGATAGCTATCAACGCCCTCTGCTACCGTCCTTGCCATGTCAGGCCCACCCCAGCCACTAAACAGGGGTGCGTTGCGAGAGCCTGGAAAATGGATGGCGTAATCAAACCGTCCTTCTTTGATTTCGGTCATTACCACGTTGCGCTTCTGTGCAGCGTAAGCAATCGTGGATTTTGTGATAGTAGAGACATTTGGAACAGGCTCCCGATAACGCTTTCCACCCAACATAAATGAAATTCGCAACTGATTACCGTGGATCTCGATTCCTTTTGGCAGTTTTTTGGTCTTATCAGGCAATTTCACAGCTTGCCCTCAAACCAGTTTTCGATTTCAGCGGGGTTGTAGACTACACGGCGAATCGGATCAAACCGCCAGTGCTTGTTTTCCAACCAAAAACCACGTTCGCGATATTTCCTGGCTTGTTCAGCATTAATCCCGAACAGGATCAGGAGCAGGTTTGGCCGCACCCAACGCCCGGGATTCAGGGCCGGTTGAACAATTCGGCTGGAACTCTCAATCTGTACACTCATAACTAACGCCCTTTCATGGTATTGGTTCGTTTGATCTTCCAGAAAGCTCGGAAGGTCTGTTCAGCATGCCGACTCTTTGGTGCTTAGCCTTGTTCATACATGCTGAAACACAATACCAATTTACCGATTTACAACTCGTTTGTGTGTCGTCAAATTGCGGTAAATCCTGTGTTAGAGAACTTGACAGTACACTTTTAAGGTTAGTTGACTCTTTTAGCATCTAAACGCACTTTGTTAATGAATGAGCGACTTGCATAAATGTCTTTTAGTACTTGATAGAAGGGCAAGGCAGGATTGGTGAGGAAGATCGTCAGCTACGAGTTGATTTGCGACAAACGCCATTGCCACGGAACAATCTCGGATTGAGTTAACACCGCTCACGATGATTTTCGAGTCTTCATTAAAGCCGAAGTTTTTATAAGCTGCATCAATATATACCACCAAGGATCCTAGGTTTTTCAGGTGTTGAAGATCGCCTTCATTCTTAGCCGATAGGTAAGAGCGCTTCATGCCGATGTGTGCTTCTTTCTGTTCAACCCACTGCCGATGAGCCTTAAGTTTTTCTGGCCATAGAAACCGTTCCCTATAATTTTTAAAAAGATAGTTTTCAGAAATTACACGGAAATGCTCATTACAGGCCCAAATCGTAAATGTGTTCATTAACATAAATTAGTATCCTGACATTTAATTTTAAAAATAATAATGAATCTTAAAACGATTGCGTGCAGATTCGCACGGAATTACGGTTTAGGGTTCACATCCACTGAAATGGATTTTTAGTAGCGGTGTCTGAATTATTGTCTGACTCAAGAGGGCATTGAGCTTGTGCACGGAAAAACTCGCTTCTCAAACCGCCATCTCGTCGAACAAGAACGGAAACTTCAACCTCGTAGAAGTTATCAGATTTTTCAGCAAGGTTAATAACGTCTTCAATTAGTTTGTTGATGCCTATCATAGTATTTTCCTGTCAAATTGTTTTTCGAGAAAACGGCTCGATGTCATTATTGACAGTACATGAAAAAGAGTGAGCAGCAAGTAAATAGATGCGGCTAACGTAAGACGAGGCGTCTCAATAAATTAGAAGTGGCAACCTACATTGAAAATTAAATAGGGCGTTTTGGGTTGTGAGTCGGTGGTTTGTTTAAGGTTATCTTAGTGAGGTATTTTTAGACCATTAGTTGTGCAATGAGCAGCTCTCGGAGCCTGGCAAAATTTTTAAAGATTCTTTTTTTGAGAAATAGACCGCTCTACTGATGAGCAGAGCTTCGAATGGTTTAATTCGGCTGAGCCAACGTGAGATTGTTAAACGTTGGCTCAGTGCTGCCTGCCAGGTATCGATGGGCTAGCAATTTGTGCTGCGAAAATTAAAACGGCGCGAGGCGCAGGTGCAATGCCGGCTATCGCAGAGTGAAATTCTTGGTTGGAAGCAACTTCATCATCGTACAGCCCGTTACGTATTTGTTTACCCGATCAATGATTTCATTAGCGATGACAACGTCATCAGTGTTCGCGTCTGTGTCTGTGGTTGGGTCTCCCCAATTGTCGTCGTTCATTGACTCCATCATTCGGTCAATATCCAGAACGGGAATGCCTTTTGCGGCCAGAGCGATCGCCTGTTCAAATGTGTAACATGGTAAGAAACACGCACCCATGTTTTGAATTTCATGTTGCACGATCAAGACAAGCTTGTTGTGAAGTGTTTTTTTAATAGAACAGTTACCAATCCATTCACTCTCAATAAGTTCGTCGTTGACAGCAGCGAGAAAGCGACTTTTTTTACTATAAGCGCTAAAAATCATCATAAGTATCTCCCTTTGGTTTTTTAATACTATACACGGAAATAGTGACTGGTCTACTCGTCAAAACACGCTTAAAATGCAATTAGACAAAAATTTTTAAATTGTTACTCATATATAATAAAAATAATCTTTAAAGGAGGTGGTAAATGGTCGTTGATCGGTTTTTCAGTTTGCTTGGGAAAGAATTTACACGGCTAGATCATAGTCGTGACGAAGATTTTGATGCGAGTTTGAGATATATGATGAACATATCGGAAGATATCGTTGATGAGTTTAAACGATATCGAGAGGAAGATAAAAAAAGTGACTCTCGGTTCAGGTTCTGGACATATGTGCCAAGCGTTGAGCGCGGAGCATCATCTGTCGTTATCCGGTGGAGAAAATACCAAGGGCGAGGTCGTCGGTCAGATCCTGTGCCAACATCTTCAGTGACCGACTACAAAATGCCAATTGCGCAGTTTCAGGGCTGCACTCGTGCTGAAAAAAGGGCTATCGTTCATGCTGAGTCTCGATTTGCGAAGATTAGAAGGCTAAACGGTCATCTATTAGCTATTAATAAGGCTCACAGTGCTCTTATTGATATTGTTGGTGGTAGGGAGGTTCGTGGGAGTAATTCTCCAAATAAATCCACACCTAGAAATGCTGCACCCATGCCTGAGAAAGATGACACTGATCGAGTGCATAAAGTTGAGGAGTTCACCGAGAATGATCGACGGGCCTTTCGCAAAAAACTTGGTTTAAACCCTTAAGATACAGCCGGCGCTGTATCTTAAGGGGAAGGCGCGTGCCCAAGATAGGATAGGTAACATAGGGTAGGGATTGATTCCTAATAATTACATCGCAAGAGACAGGGCGTTAGGGGAAAGCGTAGATTATCGAAAAAGGCTGAAAGCAATAAAGGAAGCTATTAAACAGACAACGTAGATGAAAATCCAATCTTAGTGTACCTGCAGTGTATCCAGAGTGTACTTCTTGTTATTTTTAGTCGTTAGGAAATTATTTTAGTACGCCCTGAGTACACTGCAGGTACACTCGGAGTACACTACGCTCCAAATTAAAATGAGTCATGCATATCATCTGAAAATCCAGTGTCTATAAAAGTTGAGCTATCAAATACCGAATCATCATTGGACAAATAAAATCCGTATGGATTGCCGCCCACGTCGAACCCTCCAGTGCCGCCATATGACATGAAAAGTCCCGTTGCATGATTAATCTCAAAGTCATCACTGTAAGTGTCTAGAAAGTTAGAATCGAATATGGCCGAACCATCTTCATCGTCAAAGTGCTGCGGATCGTAACTATCATCAAAAATTAGGTGCGCAAACGTTGTACCAAGGATTAAGCCCCCAATGAGCCCGATAGGCCCAAATGCAGCACCAACCAACCCGCTGAGCAACACAAGTAAAATAGTCATAGTCTTTCTCCATTAAATTTCAGTCTCTCGATACTGATTTAGCTTACCTGATTACAAGATTCGTCCTAATCTGGCCGGCGGCACCCTCAAACCTCACCGCTATTCTTGTTACACAAAACACTGACCAGATAACAGCCTTCACGATTCACACAGATGGCGCTTGCAAAAGCAACCCCGGCTCTGACGGCTGGGTCATCCGTAACGACAAGACCCTGCCATTGCCACTTATATTGGTGGATATTTAACCAGTTTTCGGGATCCAGACACGCCTCCCCTTTTCCCATTGGTGTCGGGCCGGGGGTGCGGTTATTCAGTCTGGAACCAACCGGCGAACCAGGGCGGAGAGTTCGTCTTTGTAAGGGTATTTGTCACTCATCAGTACACGGATTCGCCAGGTACTGCGAATGATGACAGCGCCCGGTTTGAGTCCTTGGAGAAGGCCATCATGCGACGTTTTCGTCTCAAGTTGGGCTTTGGGTATCTGTCCAGCGGAGTGATTCACGAGATTGAGCAACAGAGCGAGAAACCTGTTGAGGCGGAGCTCGGTATTGATTTCGCCTGTCTCGAATCCTTCGCCGGGCCTGGCGGTTTTAGGGTCGGTGTTCAGGCACACCATGGCGGTTCGGTGAACGCATACATCGCGGCAGAAACGCCACGAACAGAGAATCCACCTGCTCAGCCGATATCAAATGATTTCCCGCGATCTGAATCGCTCGTCGACACACAGAAACCGAGTTAACGCCGCAAATTGCCACAACAGGATTCAGTCGTCGATCAGGCCGCCGGACAGACGATCCCAGCCAGATGAATGAGCCGCCCTGGTTGGAGAGTTCAATTGCTTGTTGGAGCGAACTCACTGGCACGTAGGTCATCTGGGGCGTCAAAATTCGGTGGGCTGATGTCGCTTCATGATGGTGTATTTGCCCCGAGAAGCTTTCTAACAAAATGGTCTCCGCTAATCGAGTCAGAGATTCTGTTTCACTGTAGATCGTTACGACATCAGAGAGCATCATTCTTGGTCAAAACTCGATGTAATTGACGGACTCGTCGGCTTTGACTTTCGCGTCAGCCGGTGCGGATTTTTCTGACTGCAATCGAATAAAATCGGATTTTTGCCCGCCTTCCTTGCGAACCATTATGGACAGCTCGACCTCATAGAATTGCTCGTACCGCTCGGCTGCTTTTACAATCTGCTGTGCAAGACGATATATATGTTTCATGGTTTTTTCCTCTTCATATATTACCGAATGAAAGGTATGTGCGCGCCCCTGGGTGGAGGTCCCCATGGCGCGCTGCTGGTGTTATGTCTGAGGCACCGCCAGCTGGCCTGTAGTTAAATTCACCCTACATGGAAAGTTCGGCGCTGCAAGCAAATAGGACTGGGTTGCTGCTCTGACGTTTTGTCGTAAGCTGACAAAAACGCTTAATGGGGTGAAATTGTGAGAGAACTTTTAGGTCCAGCAACCCAGAACAGAATGCTCAGTGCACTGCTGATGATGTTTATCGCAACATTTTTTTGGGGGTGGCTCAGCGAGCACGGACTGCCCATGAACCTCCTCCTGGGTGCAGGAACTATCTCGATGGTTTTTGACGTGGCCGACTTTTCACGGGATCCGAAGCCCGCGTCAATACTTTTAGGGGCTATCCTTCTACCATTTTGGCCAGTGCTGCGATTTTTTATTCGGGAAGCAACATGATCCGTTCTGGGTATGGGTTTGAAAATTTCATCCATTGGAATTTGAGAAACTGGCTATGTCCCCGAGGACCTGGCTCACTGACGAAGGTGAGATCGCCCGATGGTGACCTTGAGGTACAGCTCGCGCGATAACTCAAGAGGGCGTTGTGCTTAAGAGAGGATAGGTATCCTGAACTGTGGAGTTCAGATGATGGCGACCCCGTTCAGGGAAAAATGTCCTGTGGCCTTGGTCTGGAAGGACAATATAATTGTAAGTGTGACTGGAAGTCTTGCCGCAGTTCAGTTGTTGAAATCTCCAGGTGAGAGGGAGTACGCGAGGAGTGAGGAGAGGTTATGACCAATGGGCCGCCGTAAAACTTCGGAGCGGCCAGCAGTATGCGGGTGAGCTGATGGTGTTCATCCGGACCAACCCGTTCCGGATGGGTGTTCTCCCATATTCCAAAAGCGCCTCGGTGCGGCTGGTGAATGCCACTCAGGACCCGCGGGTAATCGTGCAGCATTCGCTGGTGCAGCTTCGGTCAATGTATCGCGCGGGTTATGATTATGCCAAAGCAGGCATTGTGCTCAGTGAGTCGGTGGACAAAACCGGATTGCAGCGAGACATGTTTGGCCGGCCCTCCATCCACGAAAGTAACAGCGAGCGGTCTTTGCGTCTGATGGCAGTTATGGATGAGATCAACCGCAAATCGCGGGCGACAATCTGTAGTGCCCAGGAGGCCGGCCCAGCGGCTTATGCCATGCGTAGAGAACACCTGTCACCGGCCTACACCGCCAGCTGGTCAGGGCTGCCCGAAGTTCGCTAAAACTCGAAACAGTTTGCCGCCGAGAGTAATATGGAAGCTCAGCAGTTACCCAGGTATCTGAAGGAGGTGCAGGCTTATGTGTGGACGTTACAACGTAACAGAGTCCCCCGAAGTCCAAACACTGATGGATCAGCTCAGCCTGCCAGGCGTCACACCCCGGCCTCAACACAATGTGCCGCCTGGCGGCATCGGCGAGTTTGTGATGGAAGCCGCCAATGATAGGTACCTGCTGCCGGGCATCTGGTCGTTGCTGATTGAGCCACGGCCAGAAGGACACGGAGTTCGCCCCAACCCCAAATTCCACACCTTCAATGCCCGAAGCGATCGTCTCGCCAGCAGTCCGCTTTGGAAAAAAGTGTATCCCACAAAGCGCTGCATCATCCCGATCAGTGCTTTTCATGAGTGGAAAGGCAAGCAGGTCTACAACATTTACCCGCAGAACGAAGCGACGGCGCTGGCCGGTTTGTGGCAGGCGTGGCATTTTGAAGATGAGACGGTCAATTCTTTCACGGTGATCACGCTGCCGCCGCATCCCAGGTTCAGCCACATCCATCCCAAAAGCATTCCGCTGATGCTACGCCCGGAGGAATTTGATCTTTGGCTGGATCCGGAGTTTCATCAGGTCGATGCGTTTCAGGGCCTGATGCGAACCCACATCTCAGTGCCATTGGTCTGCGAGCCGGTGCGGAGCACAAAGTTGTTGGAGCCTGTGGCTGAGGCTGAAATTCTCTTGGCCGATCATTGAGCCGGTGTGCCGTGAGTGCAACCGATTGGAATCACCCTGTTGCCGTAAGCTGGTTTCTTCAATCTGTGTCGAGTAAAGTAAAGCGACGTATTTAGTCGTTTATGGACGCTCATCGGTCCAGGCAGGGAGCCTCTTGATGTCCAACACCGCCGTCCGCTATCTCACCATGCTCCGAATGGTGCCCCGTTTCCCCAAGACCATCACCACCACGGAACTGGCCAGCAGGTTGGAGGATCATGGAGTCTCGGTCACTATGCGCTCAATCCAGAGAGACTTGGAAAAACTCAGTGCAGACTTCCCGCTGTTGGTGAATGAAGCCACTCGGCCATTCCAATGGTCCTTTGACCGTGAAGCGACCATGGACATCATTCCGGCACTCGACTTACCCGCCGCGTTAACGTTTGAACTGGCTAAGGCCTACCTAAGCCCAATGCTGCCGCCGCGGACGCTCTCGCACCTGAAACCACACTTTGATGAAGCGCACCGAACCCTGCTGCGCGAGCGCAATCCCCTGGGCCAATGGCCAAACCGGGTGAGGGTAATCAATCGTGGCCTGGGGGGGCTGCGTCCAGACATTGATGCAGATGTGTTGGAGACGGTAACCGAAGCCTTACTGCGCGAGTACCAGTGCAAGCTCACCTACCAGGCCCGCAACTGGTCGGAGCCGGAAGAGATCGTCGTACACCCGTTTGGCCTGATTTTTCGGGATCCGAATGTATACCTGATCGGCACCATTGAAGGCAGGGAAGGCGTGCGCCAATTGGTACTGCACCGGGCTACCACCGGCGAGTTGGTGGAAAAGCCTGTGGTGCGCCAGGAAGATTTCGATCTGGACCTCTACATCCATTCCGGTGCCATGAGTATTTTGAAATCAAATAAGCCCATCTTTATGAAGCTGCGCTGTGACAAGCCGGCGTTGAACCACCTTATTGAATCGCCGTTGGGCTTTGACCAGATCACCAGCGAGCTTGACGACAACACATTCGACATCTCCGTAACCGTTGGCGATACCCAGGATCTTCGCTGGTGGCTCAGCGCTCAGGCGGTGCACTGCGATATTCTTGAGCCGGTGTGGCTGAGAGAAGAAATTGCATCGACGCTGGAGCGGGGATTGAACCGCACACGAAATGAATGAGCACTCCTGTTCTTATCCGATTGGCGGGTTCGGCTCTGTGCAGGCTGCGATCTGTTGCTGAGTGTCGGTGATGACGCCAGTTTTGGAGGTTAGCCGTGATAAACCTCTTCAACAATAATGATTTTCTTTTGCTTACGAGCATAGTCCAACGCGGACTTGGTACCTTTTGACTCGCCATCCCAAAACGCGATCACCATATCAACGGCATCCACGATATCCCGATTTCGAATCGGGCCGGCAGCGCGACCGTGTTGCTGCCAATCCGGCTTGATGACAGTTATGGAAAGCTTATGCTCCCGGGCAAGACGCTCAGCCAGAGCGTCTGCGCCTTTTGCGCCACCGGAAACGATGTGTGCTGGAAGCCAGGGCAACAACACAGAGACAAGCCGGTTGTAGTCGTTAAAGGAACGTGACCCAATAATCGCGATCTTTTGCATTCCTTTGTCTCCTGCTGCGGTAGGTTTAGCTGAATGGTAGGCTCGCTAAGCGACAGTTTATGTCGCATTTGTTTTCGGGACGGACGATGAGTCAGTGAGTGACCTACATGTTTCAAGCATGTTATTGGCTGGCCAGGTGACGATTGTGCAGGGGCGCCAACAGAAATTAGGGGCAATACTTAGTTATCTGGGGAACCCCGAAATGACGCTTCCATTATCTTTAGAAGACGGTTCAACGACGGTGCATGGATGCTATCGGACAGATCCTCTAGGGTTATTCGCTCCATGATGTCGATCAGAGCCGCTTCGCATCCAATGTCAGGTACGCCTGGATCATCGTCGTCGTCAGCTTGCAGTATTGCTGCGAGGTCGTAGCCGGGCGCTTGGAACCCTTGGTCTAGAGCCTACTCAAAAATCGCGCAAATGGTGTTCCATTCAAGGATATCCGCCTCCCAGTCTTCCTCAGTTTTTCGGAACTGCTTGGCGTTATTGATTATTGCCGCTTCTAATTGCAGCAGTTTCATCAGGAAATTCTCCTTGTTACTCAATGAGAGCCAATTGATCGCAGGCCATAATCTTAACGAAAGTGTGCGTCATTTGGTGTCGCCTTGAGCTGGTACGCTTTCGTCATCAGTCATCAATGGGGAAGCACACTATGACAACGATCGAAATCATCCGCGAATGGGTCAGGCTTACTAATCAACAATTCTTACCACAAAGGAAACCCTGTACGGAATTCAATGATCTGTTTGCCGGGTATTTTCCAGAAGAATTTCTCGCTACAAGCTACTACGTTATCGTTCCGCAAATACCGGTTCCGGCACAACAGCTCCTGGCGCAACATGGCCTGACAGATCTTTTTAATCGCGATCTGGCCGGGTTAACGCTGAATGACACTTACTACCTGATCCCCTCGGCCGAAAATAACCTTGAAATTCATTTTCATGAGTTGGTCCACGTTGCTCAGTGGCATTATTGGGGTGTCGAGGGCTTCATTTCTCGTTATCTGGAAGAACTGAAAAACTTTGGCTATGACAAAATGCCGCTTGAACTGATGGCTTATGATCTGGGTGGCTACTATGCGGCTGGAGAAGCACTGGTTAACGTTCCCAGAATCATTGAAGCTTTGAAGTGAAACCCGTAGGACTGAGACTCTCAATGATTACCCCCAGGGGAGACGGGTCGGATGCACCAGGTTTTTAGTCTGGCAAAAGGGCTTAAAAACCTGAGTGGGAACAACAGTGGCAAGAAAATAAGCAATATAAACCAGAAAGATATTGGCTCATACATGCCTCATATTGCACTCTCAGTGTAGCTATTTTGGCTGCCAGCATTGATCTCGTGCTAGCAATTGTCGGCATTTGACAATTGGAGGCCAGCGACGCTCGTGGCGTCGATCGCCTGCTGCTAGCGTTATGCCTTCCTGGAGGAATTGCGATGTTTGAATCATCCGTAACAGAAAAACTGGAAGCCTATGTGTATGCGCTAATTGATCCACGAACCGATCGCCCGTTTTACATCGGGAAGGGTCGGGATAACCGCGTCTTTTCGCATGCTGCGCGCGCACTGGAAGCTCCCAATGCCAGCGACAAATACGACTCAATCACAGAAATTGTGAAATCTGGTATGGAGGTCAGACACCTGATCCTTCGTCACGGTATGACGGACCAGTCAGCCCTAAATGTTGAGTCAGCTCTAATTGATTTCTGCATGGTAATCAACCAACCAATCACCAATATTGCCTTAGGGCACGGTACGAGCGCATTTGGGGCAATGACCACCGATGAAGCCATAAGGAAGTATCAGGCGGCTCCATTGTCGAAAATCGAGGAAGGGTTTGTTCTCATCAACATCAACAAAACCTACGAACGTGCTCAGGGCCAGAAATCGTATTACGAAGCCACAAAAGAATCTTGGGTGATCAACAAACTAAAAATTCCCACCCTTAAATACGCACTGTCGGAGTACAAAGGGTTCATCGTTGAGGTGTTCAAGATTGTGCAATGGTATGCAGTCGATGCAAAGGACAAGAATGGAAAACCCCGTATTCGCTGGGGCTTCAACGGCATTATCGCTGAGGTTGAAGTGCGTAACCGCTACTTGAACAAATCCGTCCAAAAAACTCCGGGCGCTGCCAACCCAGTCAGGTACAACTATTCGAGCAAAGCAGAACCTAACAGTCAACCGGACGTTGAGGGATAAAGCTGTGCAAATACCTTTTAAGATGAAGCTTTAGAAAACCCCAAGTCAGATACCATCCTAGAAATTTGGAATACTTGTAATCGAAAATATGCGCAGATTTCAAATAGAAACGTTTTCGAGAAGAAGCGCTAGCATCTTCTATATCTTTGTTATGCGTCAGATCAACATCCGATTCTTTGAAAATGATGATATCAGGACAGACCGGATCGATCCGGTCTTGGGGTATCTTCACAAGGGAGAGGGCCAATGATCGACAACTTCAAAACCGATCTGGTTATCCGTGCCGCAAGCATGCCTAGGGAGGAAATTCTTAAGGCGATGGGCTATCGCAATCCGAGCTCCGCCAACTTTGAACGGCTGAATAATGTACTTGAGAGTCCGGATTTCGGGTTAGATGAAGGCGGCTTCGATTTCCGCTACAGCAGTGAAAGTTTCCTGCAGGCGCTGTGCGCAGTGGTTAGCATGGATCAGGTGTTGGTTGATCAGCGGATTGCGCGTGTAAAAACTTACCTTGAAGAAGAGCGGGCATCGTTCAAACCCTATCTCTGGGTAGACACCGGCTTTCAGCGTAAAAGCGAGCCGCTGTTTGCGCTGGCGGCATGTGAGCACATGCGGTATCTCGATTTCCCCAAAGGTTTTTGGCGGTTCCCTATTGATCGACAACTAGGTAGGGCCCAATGTCGTGTTCGTGAACATGTCTATGAAACCGGTGGAGATATTGGTATTTGGGGTCAGATCAAGCAGTATTGGTTTTACTATAAAAACGACGCAGCCTACCTATTGGCCAGAAATGGTGAGGTCATTGGCAATCGTGAAGGGCCGGTCCCGAACGGAGCCTCAGTGAGCCGGGAGCTAGGAGTAATAATTCTAGGCACCCGTGAATCCAAGCAGTAAAAGGCAAAGGATGCAATATACATGTACGACCTGATCGGCGATATCCACGGGTATGCCACAGAGCTTAAAGCGCTACTAACGAAAATGGACTACCGGGAAACCAATGGTATCTGGCGGCACCCTGAACACAAGGTGATCTTCCTTGGGGATTTCGTGGATCGTGGGCCGGAGCAGGTTGAGACCGTACAGATCGCTAAAGCCATGGTGGAAAGTGGCAACGCCCTGGCTGTGATGGGCAACCATGAATACAACGCTGTCGCCTGGGCAACCAAAGATCCCGAAACCCCTGGCAAATATCTACGCGCTCATGATGATAAAAACTTGAAGCAACACAAAGCGTTTCTGGATCAGGTCGGTGAGGGAAGCGACCTGCATGGGAGCATGGTCGAATGGTTCAAAACCCTGCCTGTATACCTGGATCTCCCGGATCTTCGGGTAGTCCACGCCTGTTGGCATCCCGAGTATCTGAAAAATGTTGGCAAGTACACAGACGGCGAAAACCGGCTTTTGGACGAGGCCTGGAAAAAAAGCAGCCGAGAGGGAAGCGAAGCTTTCAATATCGTTGAGACGTTACTCAAGGGCCTGGAGATCCCCCTCCCCGAAGGTGAGCATTTTTACGATAAAGAAGGTAACAAGCGAACCGATATTCGCTCCCAGTGGTGGCGGTCCGGAGAGTTGACATACCGGGATCTTGCCATGGTGCCCGGCGAAGAGATCCACAAAATCCCACACACCCCCATCGAGGAACACATCCTCCCGGGCTACGACGAAGAAAAGCCGGTATTTGTCGGCCACTACTGGATGACAGGCGAACCTGAACCGCTCAGCGACCATATCGCTTGCCTGGACTACAGTGTTGCAGGCAAGCATGGCGGAAAACTCTGTGCCTATCGGTTTGATGGTGAGAAGCGGCTGCGCAAAGAAAAGTTCGTCTGGGTGGAAGGCCCGAGCGTCCCGTCCTGAAAAAATATGAACACCTAACGCTTTTACACGAATTAACAGCAACGAAATTGCTGCAGTCAAACCAATCGGTTATAACGAGTACACGGTTGGGAGAAACCACATATTAGGCAAATGATAAGGACAATAAATGGACTTCATACTGGTTCCAGATGCATTAGCCGCAAGTGAAGCCCGCTACGCTCTAGCCCAGCGCAACACCATGGGCACGAAAGTTGGCAGCTTTTCCGTTCTGTTGGAAACCTTGGCCGAGCTTTGGCTTATCGAGCCGTCTGAGTTGGACTGGGACGTTGCCCTGCAAGAGCAAGCCTTGGCATTGGGCGATGCGTTCTGGAAAGACAGTATCCGTGTAGATGAACCCGCGACTGTGGCCGAACTTAAGGCCAGTCTGCAGTTTTTGCTGAACTATATACCCCTTGGTGTCCAGCCGGCTGAATTTGCCCAACCTGCCAGCCGCTACGAGCGCTACTACAACGATTTGTTGCGTTTGCTCCTCCGAATCGGTGAGCGACCGGCCCAGGATCAGCTGGCCGAACAGTGGTTGGCCGAGCACCAAGAGCTGTACATCGAACCGGTGTATGTTTACCCGGTCCTGGACACCGATCGCCTTTACCCTTGGCAGCAACAGGTTCTGGACCTCCTGATGGAAAAGGGCTGGCTGACACCGGAACCGGGAAAATACGACTTTATCCCGGAACCGATTCCAGCGAATCAAGACGCCCCCGTTCAGCAATTTGCACGAACTCTGTTTCATCCGGAAGCCAGGACTACTCCCCGCGAAAATCTCTTCTGGTTAACGTGCAGAGATCACGTCGAGGAAGTGGAAGCGGTGACCTCACTGATTCAAACCGCTCTTGATACAGGCACAGTGCCAGAACGAATTGCTGTAGTCGTGCCGCAAGGCGGAGACTATGAGCTCTGGCTTGAAAAACACTTTGAAAACGCAGGAATCATCTCCAGCAACGTGCGCCACGAATCGGAAGTTTTCGACTGGCAGTCGGCGTTAATCCATGACCTGCTGAACACCCTCGCCCAGCCGGAGGCCTCCATGGCACTGATGAGCGTGATGGTTAATCCCCTCATGCCCTGGAGCGCTAGGACGGGGCACAAATTCGCAGCGCATTGCGCGAAAAGAAAGTCACTGAAATCGGATGAGGAAATTGAACAATCCCTGCTCGACATAATCCAGAATGCACCCGAAAAAACCACGACTAGCGTTATCGATTGGCTAAAAGCGATTGCAGAGCTCTGCCGTAAGAACATCTACAGGGGCTTGAACGGCCAGCGCATGAAGGGACTGATAGAAAACACTGAAAGGCTTCTATTCCTTTACGACGCGGAGGATTTTGCGGAAAGGATCAATCGAATTTTGCGCCAAATGCCAGTTGCTGCTCTAGAGTCCGGCGAAAACCGAATACGCTATCTGAATGGGATTAACATCACTCAAGACAAGGAGCAACTCCCATTCCAGGTCGATCAATTATTTATTCTTGGGTTTAACCAAGACCATTACAGCTACCGACCTGAGCATACCGGTGCGATTCCTAGAGAAGCCTGGGATAGTATCGCTCCTGAAACCGGACTGGCCGTGCCCAGCATGGATACCAGCCAGGAATACTGGCAAAAGGATTTTGCCGAGTTACTTAATCGAGCAGACAAGGGCGTCACCTTCTTACGATCCACCAACAATTTCCTGGGTGAGTCTTTGGAACCCAGCGAATCCTTGCTGGATATGGCCCTGTGTTTTCAGGAGATAGAAAAGCTTGCTCCTGAAAAGCTGGAAACTCCGATACTTCAGTCGGGACATCCGCTGCTTCGTACTGAAATCATCGAGGCAAAAGAAGAAGCCACACCGGATCTCGGCAACATGGACTTCGACTGCAACCTTCAGATAGCAAGGTTGGACGATAATGGAGATTTCGGTCAGGAATCCCCCAGTAGCCTGGAAAAGCTTATGGTCTCTCCACTGGCGTGGCTACTGAACCGGCTTTATATCGAATCCTGCATCTGGGAGCCGGAAATTCCAGATATTCGTGTCCAAGGCAACGTTGCTCACAAAGTGTTTGAGCTGTTTTTTAGCGACCCCAAAAACACTGTGGGTGAGTCTTTGATTAATAGTTTGTTTGATCAGGCAGTTAATGAAGAGGCACCTTTCCTCAACACTGACCGGTGGAGCCTGAAAAGAGCCAAACTCCGGGACGAAGTCTTTGGGGCCTTGAATGATCTGGCGAACTGGTGTGACAAGGTAGGTTGGCAGGTCACGCATACCGAGAAACCGATAGAGGGCGCCCTCTGGGGCATAAAGGTGAGGGGCCGGGTTGATGCCATTCTGAGTGACGGCCAACAAGCCCTAATTATCGATTACAAAAAATCGAAACACACGAATCGCCTCACGCGGCTGGAAAAAGGTTACGATCTGCAAACTTACATTTACCGGGCGCTTTACCAGCAGGGCAATCCTGGCAGTACCTCGCTAAGTGGCTACTACACTCTGAACGATTCGACCTTGGTCACTGATCAGGCACTGTCGGGCAGTGGGGTGTTAAGCATGGTTCAGCCGAGGGTAACTTTGGATGCTCAGTCAGAAAATGCCGTAGCGTTCGTGGAAGAAAGGTTGAAAGCTATTCAGGATGGCATGATCACACTCAGCCAGGCCGATGATGTGAAGAAATGGGGCAACGTGGGCATCACCGATTATTCCACGAAGGACAATCCTGTTATCGCCAGGTTCATCCTTGATAACAAAGAGGTGAAGGGATGAGTTCATCTGCAGAGTACCCGCTTCAGCCACTAACACTGATCAAAGCGGGGGCCGGGGCCGGCAAGACCTTTACCATTGAAAAGACGTTGACCAAGTGGATCGGAGATCAACAGGTCAGGGCAGATCATATTCTAGCCGTTACGTTCACTAAAGCGGCCGCTAACGAGATGCGTAACCGCATTCGAGTCGCATTACTTCAAAAATGGTTAATAGAGGATGCCCGCCAGCTCAAAAAGTCCACAATCTCTACAATCCATGCTTTTGGCCTGGAAATCCTCGAACGTTTCGCCTACGAGGAAGGCCTGTCCCCAGCCCCACGGCAACTGACCGACCAGGAACAGAAACTTCTTATCCGCGAGGCCCTTCATCAGGTACAAGCAATACAGCCCCTCATGGATAATCTTGAACACTATGGTTACACCGGGCAGTTTGGAGGGGAAGAGTTCCTGGATAGTACCGAACAGCTCACCAAAACTATCCTGGATGTGGCGGGTAAACTCCGCTCACTCGGAAAAGATTTCGTTACGAGTGCCGACGAAGCAGGTGTGATGCTCCGGCGTGCCAAGGATCTGGTTGAAACCAGCTACGGCAATGTGCACCCAGACGGTGCCGCGTTATCAGAAAGTGTGTGGGGCGCTATCGAAGCCGTGAAAGCAGAGTATCCGGAATATGACCTATTGGATGAGGCCTGGGGCAGTAATGGAGAAACCCGAAAAATGGCGAAAGCCATCTACACGGCAACCCGAGAACGCCTAGATAGTGATTGGTCTCTATGGACAGATCTGCAACCCATCGCGACCGCTCCGAAAATCTTTCCTAAAAAGAAGCCTCCGCACGAGCACGCTCACCTTGCGGAGGCCGTCTGGAACGCTGCGGAAAAGCTCAGCGTTCATCCAGGACCTTTGCGTGATGCACTGCAGCATATCCAAAGCTTGATCGATGGGGCGCTGGATGCTTTACGCATATACCAAGAGAACAAACGAAATGCTGGACTGGTGGATTATGGCGACATGGTACATCTGGCCAATAATCTGCTGGAAAACCCCGAGTGGCTAGATGAAATTGCCAGTGAGTACGATTGCCTGATTATTGATGAATTCCAGGATACCAGCCCGCTCCAATTTGCCTTGCTGCGCCGCTTCCAACAAAAAGGGTTACCCACTTTTATTGTTGGCGACCTGAAGCAGTCCATCATGGGGTTTCAGGGGTCGGATCGCCGTTTGTTCAAAACTTTGATGGACGAGAGTTCAGAGAACACCGGCGTGGTCAGAGAGCTGGACAGTAACTGGCGTAGCACAACGGCGTTGATGGGCTTTATCAATAACGTTGGAAGTCGGCTCTATGGCAGTGAATACCAAAAACTGAATCCTGAGGCCGGGTATGAGTCAGATCTGCCTGCAGTAAATGTGCTGCACTTCAACAAGGCGGACTGGTTGGAAAAGCCAGCAAACAGTCCCAAATACGCTCTCACTAAAGAGGGAAATTCTGCGCTCGCCCACCGTTTGGCGCAACTACTAAAAAGTGGGCAACAAGTCACTGACAGACATACCAAAGAAAAACGCGCCATTCGAGCTGGAGATATAGCAATACTGGCTCGGAAGCACGGACGTTTGAAGAAGATTGCCGAATCGCTCCGCAAAATTGGTATTGAAGTGCAAGTTAAGCAGCCAGGTTTTTTGGACTGTGATGCTGTGCAATGGGTGCTCAGTGCCTTGCAGGCGCTGAATAACAGTAGGGATGACTACGCTTGGCTCAACTTGCTGACATCACCCTTGGTGGAAGGTCAGAGCTCGGAGAAACTTAAAGCATTGCTTAAAGGCTATATGGCGGAGGGGAAATTTAGCGATCCACTGGTGCAGAAGCTGGAATCGCTGCGTAAAACTTTGCGTGGTCAGCCGATAAAAGCTCAACTGCTCACGATCATTGAAGAAACAGGCCTTCTGGAAACCTTTAAAAACGAGTCCATGGGCCGACAACAACGGGCCAACATAATAAAACTTATCGGCTTAGCAGAGACTTTCGAGCAGCAGCAGCCTGAAACCCTCACCGCCTTAGGTATCGTCGGCAAAAACGCAGCTACCTTCCAAGTATGGCTAATCCAGAGCAAGGAAGCTATCGATGAGCAGCCGGGTATAGACGACCAGGCCGACGATGCCATCATGTTAGCGACCTGGCATGCCTCAAAAGGTCTGGAATGGCCCATTGTCATGGTGCTAGATGCAGAGAATGTCGATACCACTCGCTATCCCAACATCAGCATGGCATACGCTGATGGCGGCATAGATACCATGTTGCGAGAAAGCTATTTACAAATACTTCCGCCATTTCATGCGAACGACACAAAAGAGGCCATGGCGAAGCTGCTGAAGCAGGAAGAAGCTGAAACAAGTAAAAACCTTTATTACGTTGCGCTCACCCGGGCCCGCGAGCAGATCATCCTGCCGTGTTGGGACGGGTCTAAAGATGGTTCCATGCTCTGGCATATCAAGTCCGAACTGGATGCACTGGCCGCAACGAACGACACAAGCGCGTATTCCGAAAGAATCGTAGTTCCAAGAGACGCAGATGTTGATGAGCAGGTGAGAACGGTTACTTTAAGACGAACCGTTCTGCAGGTAACCCAGCAGCCACCCGCAGATAAAATCAATCACACGTTCAGTCCCTCACTTGAAAAAGAACTGGGAGATATTGAAGTCCCAGAAACCGAAACCACTACCTATAGCCCACCGCTCTACCTGGATTTACACAAGGCCGTGCCCGCGAATGAGTTGGGTGTATGGGTACATCGCCTTTATCAGGTCTACCTTTTGCAGCCGGAGCTATTGGATAAAGCCCTTTCTATGCAGCCTGTTTGCGTAACGGAAGATGCACAGAAAGGGGAGATAACAGCCCACCTTGAGGGATTCAAGCAGCATGTAGATGCGTTAACGGGGGGAGTTAGGCAATGGAAATGTGAGCTGCAAGTGACTGGGCTGAAGCCAAATGGCCAAGTGGTTAGCGGTGAAATAGACATGCTGGTTGAGGGGGAGGCTGGTTGGTGGCTATTTGACCATAAAACCGATACCAACGCAGACGCTATCAACCACATTGACCAGCTGTTAACTTACCGTCAAATGTGCGGTGCGCTCAAATTCGGCAACTTGGCAATTAACTGGTCAAGAGTTGGCCAGTTAGAGACGTTTAGACAATAAATCATCTCGGGCTTTGATACGGTATCGAAATTTCTCAGCACGACCGTGGCCGCTAACGAGGTTGCTCAAACTCAATCCCTCTTTGCCCAATCAGTGGGATCAGCAAAGATTCCTGCGTTTAAAGTTTAAAGTAGGCACATCCTAGCAATTCAAACGTGAAGACATTGAGAAATGGATAGAAGAACTCAAGAATAACCAGCAGTAATAGGGAAATTAGAGGTGCTACTAGATAACAAAACCAGCGGTCACGTTGGAAACGAGTTAAAAAAACACTCTTTTAATGGGGCAAAGCTATCCATTCTGTCCAGCCGGTTCACCCTTTATGGTTTTGCCAGCCTCAAGCAAGAACTCAAGCAACTGCAGTCAGCAAGACTCCTGTTAACTGAATGGGAAGTGCCAAGCCTACAGACCCTCATCGGTTCTGAAACTGAAGTTCGATTACTGAATCAACTGCAGCAAAAGGGCATTGCTGCAGAATTTTCGCAATGGCTGGCGAACAAGGCCGATGTGAAAGCCAGTCTGACACGTCAGCCTGATCAAAACATCACCCATCTTGATTCGGGTGATCAAAGCTTCGCTGTTCACGGCAGCGCCACATTCTCCCCCACAGGGTTAGGCGATGTGCGTTCAGACACCTTACAGATGAGCATGGGGTTGTCAGACCCGGAAAGCACCCAGCAACTGTTGTCTTGGTTTGATAAGGTATGGGCGGATACTCATAGTGCCCGAGATATCAAAAAAGAGCTGATTGCAAAGCTGGACTACATCGCAGCCGATCAACCAGCCAGCGCCATCTATTTCGTAACGCTGTTTCATCTCTTCAAGGACTTTCTCGAAGACCTCGACGAAGAAAATATTATTCGCAGCAAAACCGGTTTTAAAGACACGCTGGTATGGAACAAGCTGTATAAATTTCAGAAGGATGGCGCTCTTGGCGCCATTGATAAGCTTGAAAAACACAATGGCTGCATCATCGCCGACAGCGTAGGCTTAGGTAAAACTTTTGAAGCCTTGGCGGTTATCAAGTACTACGAATTGCGCAACGACCGTGTTCTGGTGCTATGCCCCAAAAAGCTTCGGGATAACTGGACCATGTACACCGTCAACGACAAGCGCAACCTACTGTCGGCTGACCGATTTAACTACGATGTGCTCAACCATACCGACCTGACCCGGCTGAAAGGCTACTCCGGTGAAATCAATCTGGAGACACTGAACTGGGCAAATTACGACTTGGTGGTCATCGACGAATCCCATAACTTCCGCAATACTCCAAGCAAAACTGAAGGTAAAAGCCGTTACGAACGTCTGATGAACGATATCCTCCGCTCTGGTGTAAAAACCAAAGTGCTGATGCTGTCGGCAACACCGGTCAACAACCGCATGAATGACCTGAAAAACCAGGTCGCGTTTATCACCGAGGGACGAGATGATGCTTTTTCTGACCAGGGGATAAAAAATATTGAATCCACGTTGCGCCTAGCTCAGAAGCAGTTCAATCAATGGGTGAAAGAGCCCGCGGAAAAGCGCTCAACAGCGGCATTACTCGACATCATGAGCTTTGACTACTTTAAACTTCTCGATGTCGTCACCATCGCCCGTTCGCGCAAGCACATTGAAAAGTACTACGGCACGGCGGATATTGGTCGCTTTCCGACGAGGCTGCCGCCCAAGAATATCTATGCCAATATCGATGCCTCCGGTGAGTTCCCGCCGTTGAAAGAGGTAAACAAAACCATACGGCGTTTATCCTTAGCCGGATACTCACCTCTCAAGTTTGTGCGTGAAGCAAAAAAAGCCGAGTACGCCCGCCGCTATGACCAGGCAGTCGGTGGCGGTAAAGGGGTTTTCAAGCAGATAGACCGAGAAGAAAGCCTGATCCACCTCATGCGGGTTAACCTGCTAAAGCGCATGGAAAGCTCCATACACTCCTTCACGCTGACAGCTTCCAAGCTGGCGAAGCAAGTCGATCGCCTGCTGGCAAAAATAGACGCCCACGAATCCGAAGAGGTCGATGAACTCAGCATTGAGGACATTCATGACTTCGAGCTGGAATCCACCGAGTTGGAAACCTTCATGGTGGGCAATAAAACCAAGGTGCTGCTGCAGGACATGGATCTGATCCGCTTCCGGCAGGAGCTGGAAGCGGATCGGGTATTTCTGACCAGCATCGCCGAAACAGCCCAGCGTGTAACCGCTCAACGTGATGCCAAGCTTGCACTGCTTAAGCAGGCGATTGCGAACAAGGTTGAGAATCCGCTCAATCCCGGTAACAGGAAGGTCGTCGTCTTTACCGCCTTTGCCGACACCGCACGGTACCTCTATGCCAACTTGGCCGCGTGGGCACAGAGCGAGCTAGGCATTCACTGCGCGCTGGTGACCGGCGGTGGAACCAATAAAACCACCATGACCGGGTTGGGCTCTGATCTTAACAACATCCTCACCGCTTTTTCCCCGATCTCAAAAGAGCGGCAGAAGATCGACCCAACGGCCACAACTGAGCTCGATTTGCTTATCGCCACCGACTGTATCAGTGAGGGTCAGAACCTTCAGGATTGTGACACCCTGATCAACTATGACATCCACTGGAACCCGGTGCGAATCATTCAGCGCTTTGGTCGAATCGACCGACTGGGTAGCAAGAATACGCAGATTCAGTTGATCAACTTCTGGCCCAACATGGAGCTGGATGAATACATCAACCTGGAGGCAAGGGTTTCAGGACGTATGGTGCTGCTGGATATCTCCGCGACCGGTGAAGAGAACGTCATCGATGAAAGCGCCAATGAGATGAACGACTTGGAGTACAGGCGTAAACAGCTTCAGCAGCTGAAAGATGTCGTAGTGGATCTTGAGGATATGAGCGGTGGCGTTTCCATCACCGATCTCACCCTCAATGACTTCCGTATGGACCTGTCCGGCTATATGAACGATAAAGCCAATCTGGCCATGCTGGAACAATCACCGCTCGGTCTGTACTCAGCCGTTAACATTGATGCGGATTTGGCAGCGGATGGCATTAAACCAGGTGTCATCTTTTGCCTCAAGAATATCCGCTCGGGCAAAGAAGCCGTTCAGGTCGATGAAAACTACGCCCTGGCGCCATACTTTCTGGTGTATGTGGCAGACGCAGAGACCCAAGGCAGCGCCGCCGTAGACCTCAATTTCACCCAAAGCAAGAAGATCCTTGACCTGCTCAAACGGCAAGCCTTCACTCACACCGTAATAGATCCAACTGCTATCGAGTCACTGAACGCGCGCACCCGCAAGGGGCGGGATATGACCCACTACCAACACCTACTGGCGGTAGCAGTAGACAGTATCGCAGGCAAAAGTGAAGAAAAAGGGATCCAGAGCCTCTTCAGCAAAGGCGGAACGGTGTTAACCGCTACCTCTAGTCAGGGTATTGAAGATTTCGTGGTTGTGTCCTATCTGGTGCTGACCGGGGGTTCCGAATGAAAGACTTGGACCTTGGACTACCCCGGTTTGAAGCCTTTCTCGATACACTAGGCGTTCCGGATAGCTGCTTGCTGAACAAACCGCTCTACAAGAAGATGTTCCAGGAACACGCCGCACTCGACGCTAGAGACAAGAAAGCGCTGAAAGACGATGTGGAAAAAGTTCGCTGGCTCTATACCTTAAAACCCAGCACCATCAATATCGCGCCTTACCGTGATGATCTGCGGGACTATGGCGAGCTGGCCGTTTTGCATATTGAACTTACGGCTACCAAGCAAGTTGAGCGCATCGGCCACTTTATCAACCGCGCTATTCCCTATCCGCTGGTTATCTTCTTTTCCCATCTGATTGACGGGGAAGGCTCGGACAATAACGATGAGTTAGCTCTCTGCTTGGCTGATAAACGCATAAATAAAGCCGACAAAGAGAAATGGGTGATGGAGGACCTGCAATTATCACCTTGGATTCCGTTGCAACAGCCATCGTCGGACGAGGACGCTGAGGTGAACCATAAATTTTTGAGCAGCCTCAACGTTTCGAGTCTGCCATCGGTTAACTTTTGGCAGCTCTATCAAGCTTTAAGTTATCGGTTGATTGCACGCCAATGTGCCGAGGTCACGGGTACTTATCGTCTGTCAAGCGACGCCGAGGCGAGCCAGCAGAATGTATACCTGCACCAATACCAACAAGCAGAGTTAGCCATTAAGAAGCTACGGAACCAGATTAAAAAAGCAGAATTCAGCCAGCAGGTCACATTGAACACCCAGATCAAACAGCAGGAGCAAAGGCTTAAGCAGCTAGCCGAGCACCTGTAAAAGAATTATCTCTGAATACCAAGAATTTAAGAGGACGCATCGTGAACAAAGTCATCCCAGCAATGGATAGCAAAACCCTGGATATCGTCGCCGATAACATGAGCAAACTAAAAGCGCTGTTTCCCGAGGCCTTTACCGAAGGAAAAATCAACTTTGACGCCTTAAAAGAAGTGCTGGGTGAATATGTGGATGGTCGAGAAGAGCGTTACAGCTTCACCTGGAATGGCAAAAGCAAGGCCCGCATGCTAGCGCAAACGCCTAGCACCGGCACCCTGCGCCCCTGCAAAGAAGAGTCCGTAGACTGGGATAGCACCCAAAATCTGTTTATCGAAGGCGATAACCTCGAAGTGCTTAAGCTCTTACAAAAAAGCTATCATAAAAAAGTAAAGATGATCTATATCGATCCTCCTTATAACACCGGTAAAGATTTTGTTTATAAAGACAATTTTAAAGACAACATCAAGAACTACAAAGAAATTACTGGGCAGGTCGATAGTGAAGGTCGCAGCTTATCGAACAACCCAGAAACCAGTGGGCGCTATCATACCGACTGGTTGAATATGATGTACCCACGCCTAAAGCTTGCAAGGAATATATTATCTGATGATGGTGTAATATTCATTTCATTGGATGATAACGAAGTGACGAATCTTAGGAAGATTTGTGATGAAATTTTTGGAGAGGAAAATTTCCTGTCAAAAGTGATCGTTCAATCTAATAAGCGTGGTCAAACGTATAAGGAAATAGCAAAGTGCCATGAATATATTTTGGTCTATTACAAGTCGGATAGCGCATCCCTAGGAGAGTTGGATAAGGAAAGCAATTCGTTACCGTATTCAGATGATTATGGACCTTACGACTTGTGGGAGCTGAGAAACAGGAATCCGAAATTCGGTAGGCACAATCGCCCAAACCTCTATTATCCAATCTACATAGACCCTGATTTTGAGGAGTCTGAAGGGTTATATCGAATCAGCCTTGAAAAATCAGAGAAGTTCTATGTTGAAGTTTATCCGAAAAATAGCTCCGGAGAAGCTAGCTGTTGGAGGTGGGGAAAAGATAAAGTTCGAAATGATGGGATCAATGCGAACCCTAAAGTTCTCTTTGGTAAAGCAAGGCGAGACGGCGGCTGGAATATATACGAAAAGTCCAGAAAAAGTACGACAAAAGCTAAGTCAATATGGGCGGATACAAAGGTAATTAGTGAGCAGGGTACCGTTGAATCTGGGCGACTCGAAATGAGTGGGCTGCTTGAATTCCCAAAACCAATTGAGTTGGTAAAAAGGTGTATACAGCTTGCTGCAGGTGAGAATGAAATTATTGTTGATCTTTTTGCTGGCTCATCCACAACGGCGCATGCGGTCATGAAGCTAAACGTCGAAGATAATTGTGAACGAAAATTCATTATGGTTCAGTTGCCAGAGGAAACTGATGAAAAATCAGAGGCTTACAAGGCTGGTTACAAGACCATAGCAGAAGTCAGCAAAGAGAGAATTCGTCGTGCTGCAGCCAAAATAAAAGATGTAAATCCTGATTACGCAGGTGATCTTGGCTTCAAGGTGTTCAAGCTTGACTCAACCAACATAAAACCTTGGGAGATGAATTTTGAGCTAACCGAGCAGGACTTGGAAGATCAGATTTCCAATATCAAACATAACCGTACGGAAGAGGACGTGCTTTACGAGGTACTGCTTAAGTACGGTTTGGACCTGACACTGCCGATCACCGAACACGATATTGCCGGGCATAAGGTCTTTGATATCGGTATAGGTGCCCTGATTATCTGCCTGTCAGATAACATCTCTCTGGAAGTGGTAGAGGGCATTGCCAAACTTAAGGATGAGCTGGCTCCGGAAATTATGCGCGTGGTCTTCAAGGACGCAGGCTTCGCCGACGATGTGGTGAAAACCAATGCCGTGCAGATTCTGAAACAGGCTGGCATCGAAGATGTAAGGAGCCTGTAAAATGAAGATCCAATTTGATGCGAATCTGGAATACCAGAAGCAAGCCATAGAGTCCGTAACCAGCGTGTTCGCCGGGCAGGAGATCTGTCAGACCAACTTTACCGTTGCGCCTTTGCAGTCTTGGGAAGAAGATTCGCTGTTCTATGGGAAAGATGAAAATACCTTAGGTATCGGTAACCGGCTGCGGCTGCTGGACGAAGATATCCATGCCAATATCCGCAAGATTCAGCTGGAAAATGGCCTGGCACCCTCTGAGTCATTTGATTCCAAAGACGGCATCCACCTCACCGTTGAGATGGAAACCGGCACGGGTAAAACCTACGTGTACCTGCGCACCATCTTCGAGATGAACCGCCTCTATGGCTTCACCAAGTTCATCATCGTGGTGCCCTCCATCGCCATTAAAGAAGGGGTGCAGAAGTCGCTGGAAATCACGGCCACCCATTTCAAAGAGCTCTACGAAAACGTCACCTTTGATTATTTTACCTACGATTCAAGCAAGCTATCCGACGTAAGAAGCTTTGCCAGCAGTCCCGATATTCAGGTCATGGTCATCAATATTGATGCTTTCCGTAAGAGCTTCAGCGACCCTGAAAAGGAAAACAAGGCTAACATCATCCACCGGCCTCATGACCGAATGACGGGGGCTAAACCAATTGAGTTTATCCAACAGACAAGCCCTATTGTAATAGTGGATGAACCGCAAAACGTTACCACTGAGAAGAGCAAAGAGGCTATCACCTCACTGAATCCGATGTGCACCTTGCGCTACTCCGCAACGCACGTCGAAAAGCATCACATGCTCTACAAGCTGGACTCGGTGGATGCCTATGATCAGAAGCTGGTCAAACAGATTGAAGTGGCGGGGATCGAGGTTAAAGACGGCCACAACAAGGCCTATATCAAACTGTTAAGTGTGAATAACAAAAAAAGCCCCATCACGGCCAAGATCGAGATCGATAGCCGAAATAAGAGCGGTGGTATCCAGCGTAAAGAGGTCACGATAACGGGTGGCGCTGACCTGTTAGATAGCAAACACAGCGGTGGTCGCGATATCTACGATGGCTACATCATCGAAGATATCTACTGCGAACAAGGCAACGAATACATCAGCTTTACCAGCAAGCCAGAGATCCTGAAGTTGGGCCAGGCTATTGGCGAAGTCGATCCGGACGAGTACAAACGTCTGCAAATCCGCAAAACCATTGAAGAACACCTCGACAAGGAGATGCGTTTGCGCCCGCAGGGCATCAAGGTGCTGAGCCTTTTCTTCATCGACAAGGTGGCCAATTACCGCTGGTACGATAAAGAGGGTAATTCCCAGAAGGGCAAATTCGCGTTGATGTTCGAAGAGGAATACGACAACGCTATTCGTAAGCCAAAATACACTCAGTTGTTTGAGGGTGCTGACCTGGATACGGCTGCTGTGGGCGTTCACAACGGCTACTTCGCCATTGATAAAAAGAAAGACTCATCCGGCAAAGAAATGCTCAAAGAGTCAAAATTGGGTAAAGATGGAAAAGCGGCGAGCACTGACTCCGACGGCAGTGCCTATAGCCTGATCATGAAAGACAAGGAAACGCTGCTCAGCTTTAACTCCAAACTGAAGTTCATTTTTTCACACTCGGCCCTGAAAGAAGGCTGGGACAATCCCAACGTGTTCCAGATCTGTACGCTGAATGAAACCAATTCCGTGATCAAAAAGCGACAGGAGATCGGCCGTGGTTTGCGTATCTGTGTAAACCAGGATGGCGAGCGCGTTCACGGCTTTGAGGTAAATACGCTGACCGTCATGGCCAATGAATCCTACGAGCAGTTTGCTGAGCAACTGCAGAAGGAGATCGAGAAGGAAGAAGGTATAAAGTTTGGTGTAGTCCAGGAGCACCTGTTTGCCAATATCGTTGTTCCGGTCGATGAACACAGCCATGAATACCTCGGTGTGGAGGCATCAAAGAAACTCTGGGATCACTTGAAAAGCGCTGGTCACATCGATTCCAAGGGCAAAGTTCAGGACTCCCTGAAAACGGCTCTAAAGAATGGCGACTTGAAATTGCCGGAAGAGTTTAAAGCGCATGCGCCACAGATTGCAGCGGTACTGAAAAAAGTGTCCGGCAATCTCAACATCAAAAACCGTGATGACAAGAAACCGGTTGCGCTCAATAAAGCCGTATTTCTGAGCCCTGAGTTCAAGGCTCTGTGGGATCGTATCAAGTATAAAACCACCTTCCGGGTCGACTTTGATGGCGATGCGCTGATCGTGACCTGCGCAGAAGAGATCAAGGCCAACCTTCAGGTAGGAAAAGCTCGGTTTATTTACCGCAAATCTAAGGTGGATATCGACCGCGGTGGTGTGCATGTCGAGCAAGATGCAGGGGTTGCGAGCATTTATGATTCGAAGTCATTTGAATTGCCGGATCTGATCACCTACCTACAGAACGAAACCAATCTGACCCGCCGAACCATTGTCAAAATCATCAACGGCAGCGGTCGCCTGGAATCATTTAAGAACAATCCTCAGAAGTTTATCGAGCAGGTATCCAGCATCATCCAGAAGCAGATGCGCCTCTTTGTGGTGGCTGGCATCAAGTACTACAAAATTGGTGATGATCAGTTCTATGCCCAAGAGCTATTTAGCGACAACGAACTGTTCGGCTACCTGCAGAAGAACATGGTCAAAAGTGAGAAGTCGGTGTTTGACCACGTGGTTTACGACTCTGACGTCGAGCTGGAGTTTGCTAAGTCCTTCGAGGACAGTGACGATATCAAGCTATACGCCAAGCTGCCTGGCTGGTTCAAGATTGAGACTCCACTGGGAACCTACAATCCGGACTGGGCCGTTATGATCGAAGCTGACGGCAAAGAGAAGCTGTATTTCGTTGTGGAAACCAAAGGCTCTCTTTTTACCGATGCCCTACGTCCAACCGAGAAAGCAAAAATTTCATGTGGCAAAGAGCACTTTAAGGCACTTGGGAGTGACGTTGAGTTTACGGTGACAAATTCGTTCGGGGAGTTTTCTGGCACCTACGTGTGAACGAATAAATATCGTATGCATGAGTGGTGACTAAAGCCATTGGAAATGGCACCACTTATTAGTGGCAACCCACAGACAATTATGGAATTACCTACAATGCGGGAAAATCGTGGCTTGCAGGCGATGTCACCAGGCTTCATCGCCGACACCGTGCAACGGAGTTCCTGGCCTTTTTAAAAGAGATTGATCGCGTGGTTCCGCACGATATGGACGTTCATACAGTCATGGACAATTACGGGACGCACAAAACGGCAAAGGTGCGCGCCTGGTTTGCCGCGATGCCTCGCTATCACGTGCATTTCACGCCGACTTCCCCTATTTGTCTTACTGGCAATATGGGCTGGGTATTTTCAGCGATGGTAGGGAAAGTCCCGAATTTCGGCCACAGGTTAATTCTCAACCTCGCAATGTCGTATCTGTTGTGCAGGAATCGGTCTTTTCTACAGCCTCGCGCCTGATTATGAACCCGAGGCGGAAACAGTCCTGACTGGTGAAACAATGGAAGACAATTCTCAGCTTTGGAATTCAGCCACCGAACAAACGAGCGTTACCAGAGAGCGCTTTGTTGGGTGTCTGTTGGGCGCAGTTGGCGACGCTTTGGGTGGTGCCGTTGAGTTTATGTCTCGCTCCCAAATACTTCAGCAGTTCGGTGAGAAAGGCATCACAGATTATGCCGAGGCCTACGGAGGCAAGGGAAAAATCACCGATGACACCCAAATGACCCTCTACACAGCCGAAGGCTTTCTGAGAGGCCAGATGCGAGGTCTTCACAAGGGCATTGCCAGTTTTACCGGCACCGTTGCTCACGCTTATATTCGCTGGCTGGCTACCCAGGGAGAGCGTAACCAGCGCGTGCCGGCGCATACGGATGGCTGGTTGCACCAGCAGAAAGACCTTCATCATCAGCGTGCCCCGGGGATGACCTGCTTGAGTGCACTGCGAGACATGGAAGCGACCGAGGAGCCTGCAGTCAATGACAGTAAAGGTTGTGGTGGGGTAATGCGGGTGGCGCCCGTCGGCCTGTTCTGCTGGCACTTTATGGACAAGACAGAAACAGCAACGGTTTTTGAAATGGGCTCGGACATCGCGGCGCTTACCCATGGCCACCCGAGTGGGTACCTCACCGGTGGCGCACTTGCGGTGATGATATTTGCACTGGCCGACGGCGCCACTCTGATGGAAGCTCTTGAGCACGCCAAGGCGCTTCTGGTGTGTCACCAAGGCCATGAAGAAACGCTGCAAGCACTTGATGAAGCAATTCGGCTCAGTAAGTCGGGCATTTCTCATCACGAGGCGATAAGTCGACTGGGGGAGGGCTGGGTCGCCGAGGAAGCCCTGGCCATTTCGTTTTACTGCGCACTGGTTGCAGAGAACCTTGAGAAAGCCATTGTTCTGGCAGTCAATCACGATGGCGACTCAGATTCGACGGGCGCCATTACCGGCAATCTTCTGGGCACGGTGTTGGGTGTGAATGCAATTCCAGAACGATGGTTGAAACCGCTGGAGATCAAACCGGTCATCGAAGCTGTCGCTGAGGATCTATGGAGCTGTTCGGCCTGGACCAGTTTGAGTAATGATCGCGATCTTTGGGAGCGTTACCCGGGGTATTAACTTTTCACTATTCGCTCCTTTAGCTCTTGGAGTTTCTATGAGCAGTATTGGCTGGGTGGACTTCTCATCCACTGACAGGGAAAAAGTGTCGCAGGTTCTGGCTATGTTGCAGGAGCCGGGAACTCTGGATGAGCTGGGAATAGGGCAGATTCGTGATGCCTTTGCCGATCTTTTGTTTCCAGGGTTCTCGACCATTCAGACCCGTGCCAAATATTTCATTACGGTGCCGCGGATTATCCGTGATTATCTTGCGCTAGATGCCCGGGTTCAGCGCAGAACTTCACTCAGGGATTACCTGGAGGCGCAGGAAAACGAGCTCGCCAGACTTCTGGTGAAAAGGCACGGTTCAGCTGAGGGCGGCATTATCGGCTCGGAAATGATCGCAAGCGAACAGGGAGTAGCCCGAAAACCTTCATCCGTCTATTGGAACGGGCTCCGTCAGTTCGGCATTGTGAATACCGCAAAATCTCTTGCAGAGTTTTCCAGGGAGGTTGGTCAAGTGCAGTTGGCCCCGCGCGCCGCCGGGCATGACGAAGATGATGCTGATGCGATGTCGCACGGTTCGATTGTGCACCTGGATGTTTTTGACTCTGGCTGGGTGAATGATGCTTCGATCCACTTGTCCGAGTCCGAAGCTCGATTTCTCATGGATAAGCTGACTCACACGCCGGCTATTCGAAACAGTGTCGTATCGCAGTTTCTGATTCACGGTTTAGCTACAGAGCTTGTTGGCGATGGAGTAGGTGCTCTAACATTTCCTGAGCTTGTTGCCTGGGTGAAGGGGAGGCCCGAAGTCTCTCAAGCATGCCGTCACAACCTTGAGCTGGCGGAAGAGTTCAGTGATGCGATTAGAGGGGCGCATATTCGGTTTAACATTCTGATTGCAAGGAAGTCTGGCAATACAACGTTGGAAGCTGAGAGAGAGGAACTCTTCTCGCAATGGCTTGAACACGTCAGGGAACGAAATCTTTTCTCTGCCTATACTGTGAATGACTGGTTAAAGGCGGCGACCTGTGGCGGAACCCGAATCAATGTGAATGCCCGCGAGTTTCTGCGCCAGTGGCATGAGGCTATTTATCAGCAGAAACCTGTCAACAGTCTGAATCTTTTGGTTGAAAACCGAGCCCAGAAAAATAAAGGCCGACGCTCAGTTCTATTGAAAAACCTGGGTGAAGCGCCGAACTGGCAAGGGATGGACTCGTTGAGTTATCGTTGGCCAACAGCGCGGACCATTCTGCTGGATGTTGTGCAGGGTGCCGAATGCTGAATCCAAAGGCAGAACGAGTGGATTATGGCTGGGAGTTAAGGCCACCTGAGGGGTACGAGCTCGATTCTGCCATTGCCGCAACCTACACGCTCGACCTGGATGCCCTTCTGTCCGTCCCGGTCGCCTTGTGTTTCCACGACACCCTGGAAGGTGAAATCCAGGGGGAGCGCCTGGCACTTTTGGAAGCTGTCGGCCAATTGAATGGCCGGCTCAAGGTTTTTTATCAGGCTGGTAAAATCAAGCTGCCAAGCTCGTATAACCGTCTGTTTGCATTGCTGGAGCCTTGGTTGCAGCCGGTGATGCCGGGAAACGTCGCGTATTCCACTTTCCATCCAAAATTCTGGCTCCTCCGGTACACCGCCCCCAAACGACCGGTACGCTATCGCTTGATAGTTCTGTCTCGCAATCTGACATTCGATCGTAGTTGGGATCTGGCGTTATCGATGGATGGCGAGGTCTCAAGCGAATCGCTGTATAGCACTCACCAAGGGTGGGAGGCTCTAGTGAAGGATCTTCTTTTGCAGGATCCCTCTTTTGAGCCCGGTAAAGTGATCAGAAAAGAGCTTTGCCGTATTAATTGGCAGCCACCTGAGAATTTTAAAGATCCTCGAATTCTTGCAGGCGGACCAGGATATGGTCGGCCGCTAGACCTACTCAGCCCGAATGACTCGATATTGGTTGTTTCCCCTTTTCTGAAAGATTCTGTTGGAGGTATTGGGGCTTTGGATGAGTTGGCTTACCGCGCGCCAGAGGGTAAACGGTGGCTGCTCAGTCGTGGAGAAGAGCTTGATGAGATCGGGCCAGAGAAACTTGAGGGGTGGTCGTGCTTGTCCATCAACAGCGATGTCGTTGATGGTGAGGAACGTCTGGAGATGGGCGCTGGCAGGCAGAACCTTCACGCAAAACTGATAGTTGTGGAACGAGGGCAGACTTGCCATTGGCACCTGGGGTCTGCCAATGCAACAGCTGCGGCCCTGGGCAATGCAGGCGCAGATCCACGCAATACCGAATTGATGGTCCGGTTGACCGGGAAAAGCAAAGCGATTGGACCGGCCGCGTTGCTGGCTCAATGGGTGGATAAGGAGAATCCCTCCAACGGGCTGTTTGTTGAGCATCGGTTTGAAGAAAGAGAAGAGACTGAGGGCGAGAGCGAGAGAGATTTGTTTCGCGTTCTCTCGTTTGATCTGGTCAAGGCGAATTGGACATTGTCTGCGAGGGAAGCAGAGAGCGATCCCACACTGTTTGAGTTAGAGCTGTCGATAGATGAAATGCCGAAACTGCCAGAGGGTCTATCGGTGGAAGTGGGCCTTTTGCCAGTACGGAAATCTTATCGATGCTTTGAACATGCGATTTGCTGGAACAACTTAAATATAAACCAGCTGAGCGCGTTCCTGGCCGTGAGAATCACCTCGCAGGCAAGTTCCGAAACAGAGTATTTGGTGATTCAGACCGATCTGGATTTGCCCGCGGGGACGAATCGCGAGCGACGTATTATCGAAGAGTTAGTGGATACTGAAGATAAGTTCCTGAATTACATCCGACTGTTGCTGCAACGACATCCCGACAAAAACGAGTGGTTTAGCTTTGATACCGCCGGCGGCCAGGCTGGTGCGTTGGCCACTTTGCTTGGGGACTCCCCAATTTTCGAGCAGTTGATGCTAGCCGCTGCCCGGGATACTGAGGCTCTTGAGAGAATTCAAAAGATGATTGACCGGCTTGAAGGGACGTCTGTGCCCGTTCCGGAGCGGTTTGCTCAACTGTGGCGGCATTTCGCCCCCAAAAAGCGCTAGCACTGGTGTTGTTTTATGCATGAGGTTTTTGAGCAAATCGAAAAAACACTGGCTGGCTTGAAGGATTTTCAGCGAGCCTCGGTGGAGCGGGTGATTGAAAACTTCTTCATAGAGGGGAATAGCGAGCGGATTCTTGTTGCTGACGAAGTAGGTTTGGGAAAAACCATTGTCGCCAAGGGGGTCATCGCAGAGATGCTGCGCCTGCGGATCATTCAGAGCCTGGCCTCCGACGGCTCCGGGCGCACCCAGCAACCCTTTCGCGTCACCTACATCTGTTCCAACTTGGCCCTGGCAAACGAGAATCGTAAAAAACTGGCGGTGTTCAGTGACAATGTTGCAAAGAAATATGTACGCGAGCCCTCCTTCGGGCGTTTGGTGGAGTTGGCAGCCAGAGAAAAGCAGGGTGCCAATGGCCAGTTGCTTGAGGTCTGTTCACTGACACCTTCCACGTCGTTCTCGCTCACAAACAGTGATGGCAACGTGTGGGAACGGCATATCCTCTTTCAGTGTTTGATGAGGCACGAGGCATTGCGGCCGTGGCGGCCGGTACTGGACCGTCTGATCCGTAGCGAAGTCAAATCCAGCACTTGGCATGATCAGAAACGCAGGTTTGAAGGCTCGTATGAGCTTGACAAAGATCTTGTTGAGGAATTTCTATGCGATATTGAATCCGAGGCGTCGTTTTCAGAGGATCTCGCGGACTGGCTTAAGATTTCCGGTTGCTCTTACATTGATGCGCTGGAGGCAATTGGACGTCGGTTGTCGGGATGCGTGGCGGACGACTCAGAGGTAACCTGGAATGAGCTTTTGAGCGGCTTTTCTGGGTCGGTAGCAGACGTAAGCTCATCTTCTTTTTACCGGTTGCGCTCGGAATTGCGTACCAAACTGGCGAAAACCTGCGCCAGACACATTCGCGCAGACCTTTTCATTTTGGATGAGTTCCAGCGATTTAATTCCCTGCTAGATATGTCGGCTGAGTCAGAAAATGCCTTGATCGCACAGGAGGTGTTCAAACGTGATAACCCTGGGAAAATCCTGCTGTTATCTGCCACACCTTTTAAGGCGCTAAGCCGCATCGAAGATGATGAAGTTGAAGCCTCCCATCAGGAAGAATTACGCCACCTACTAACGTTCCTGATGAATTCGGACCAACAACGGCTTTCCGAATACGAAGCGGCAAGGAAAGATCTATTGGCCACCATTTTGCGACTTCGGGATGATTCGTTTTCAGTCGAGGATCTCTCGAATGCTGAAAAACTGAGAGTTGAGCGGGCACTTGCGGACTTTATTGCCCGTACCGAGCGTGGACAGATAGGTGAAAATGTTGACTCAGTATTCAAATCGGAACGCCTGGATTGCGGGGAGTATTTTAATCAAAGCGATATAAAATCATTCGCAGCGATGACAGGGCTCGCAGACACCATCGATGAGGTGTCTCAGGCACGACATGGTCACCAGCTAATGGAGTTCTATAAATCAGCTCCCTGGGCGTTGTCTTTTCTCAGTGGTTATTCGTTCAGGGACAGGCTGGAGCGGAATTTGAAGAACTCCAAGGTCCGCTCTGCTCTCGGGAAATCGACATTGAGCTGGTTGCCTTGGGAGCGCATTGCTAATTTCCGGTTGAACCTTTCGGAAGATGTACCCAATGCGAAAGTGCGCGGCCTGGTAAAGCATATTCTGAATGACGGAGTTGAAGAATTGTTATGGATTCCGCCCAGCGCACCTCACTACCCATTGCAGGGCCCGTTCGCCGCCAACCTGAATTTCACCAAAACCCTTCTGTTCTCGGCATGGGCAATGGTTCCAAGGGCACTGAGTGGTTTGGTGTCTTATGAGGTGGAGCGGCGACTTCAGAAAAGGAAGGGGAGTCGCCCTAAATATTTTGTCGAGGCCAAAAAGCGGAGTACGCCGCTTATCCGCCTAGAGGATAAGAACGCCCTCACTGGGTGGTCACTGATATATCCTTCGCGGGTTTTGGCTTCAGAACCGCTAATCCGCGGCGATACAACATTAGAGGAGATTCTGGTCCAGAGGTGTGTGCAGTTTGGGGATATGCTGACTAGCCTGCGTCAATATGAGTCTGAGGGACCTGATGACCATAATTGGTATGCGTATGCCGGTATGTTGTTGGACCATGTCAGTGGTTACAACAATGAAGTGAGAGATTGGCAGGATTGGCTGCAGACGAAGCAGGAAAGCTCAAACGATAGCGGGAGGCTCAAACATCTTGCTGAGATTGCGAACAGTCTTGAGCAGCTACTAGACGGGCGTAAAACGTTAGGCAGGATGCCAAAAGACCTGGCCGATTATCTTGCCCTGCTTTCGGTCGCAGGGCCTGGGGTATGCGCGCTTCGAATGTTATCCGGCCTTTGGGATATTGGGCCGCCAGCCGAATTAAAAGCGGCGGTTGACGCCGCTTTTGGGGCGCTTACTTTGTTCAATAAGCCTGAGTCTATTGCTGTCATCGAAAAGCAATCAGGAACCCGTCTGAAAAACTCGCCCCAGTTGAGCAGTATCTGGAAAACTCGCAAAATCCTGAACTATTGTGCTCATGGCGGCTTCCAGGCCATGGTTGATGAATACGGGCACATGTTAAAGGGAAGCGGCCTGTCCGCTGGGGAGGCCGCTGAAAGGCTTGCAGGTGTAATGGGTTTTCAGACCTCATCCGTGACCTTTCAATACTTAGGCCATGCTGATGGAAGCCGCCATTTAACCCCGCTGAGCGCCTCTCTGCGGTGCCACTTTGCAGTGCCATTCGGCATACAGAGTGGGACTGAAGACAAACAGCAGATTCGTGTTGAGCACATCCGAGACAGTTTTAATTCGCCGTTTAAACCCTTCATGCTGAATTCGACATCCATCGGACAAGAAGGCCTAGATTTTCATTGGTACTGCAACCGAGTGGTGCACTGGAATCTACCGTCTAATCCAATTGATATTGAGCAAAGAGAGGGGCGGGTAAACCGCTACAAGTCATTGGTAGTTCGTCGCCGTGCGACTGAGTTTGCGAAATCTCACGGTTTAGAGCTGGCTCAGCCGAGCAGTGGAGACTACTGGGAAGCCTTGTTTTCAGAAATCGACCGGTTGTCTAAGAACCGGATAAGTGATCTGACGCCTTATTGGCATATTCCCTCAGGGACTACACAAATTGAACGGCTAGTCCCTATGATGCCGATGAGCCGTGAGGAGGCCAGGCTGGATGAGGTGCTAAAAATTCTTTCGATTTATCGCTTGGCATTTGGTCAGCCTCGGCAGGAAGAGCTTTTGGCCAACCTTGTTAAGAGAAAGTTTTCTGAGGGTGACTGGGAAAAGATCCGTAGTGCTTTGGTCATCAATTTGGCGCCTTTGAATCAGAGAGTTTCCACAACTGAACCAAAACTGTGATGGTGCCTGTTATATCTCTCGCTGGAGGTTTGTCCGAGTTCCTTCTCGGATGGGGAAACAATGCTTGTCTCGGACAGCGGTTTGGCTTGATCAATGTTGGCGGTAAACGATTGAAATTCTGTGTATAAATAAATATTACTGGCGACTAAGATCACCGATGTAATGCCCAAAAGGGTTTGGCTCTTTTTTGGCATTTGGGTTTCCGAGACAAGATTTTCTTCACTGTAACGTCTTGAGTGATTTCGAGTACCGAGAAAGGGCCACAGGCTGCATACCCAATTTGCCACCGAAAAACCTGAAAAAAATGACCACAATCACCGCAAAGCATTTGAAACTGCGCCAACGCAACAAGAATGTGCTCAAAATCGTTACGGTTACAATACGCCTGTTTTTGCTCTTTATTGTTCTTAAGGGGTGGTCAGTTAGCTCCTCTTGGCACAGGATGTAGTAATGGGAATATCTGCAGCCGGAACAATAATACGCCGTCCACTAGTGGCTGGACATGACTATCCGCGTACTTACCGGGAGTTCGTAGTGCAGTTCCCTGACGATGAATCGTGCGCAACCTATTTAGAGCAACTCCGTTGGCCAGGCGGATTCATTTGCCCTCAATGTGGA